>Ga0209591_10000009_pt1 | contig 246739 bp, 210 predicted proteins | sample MAT01_FD_187207 | JGI IMG/M metagenome (GOLD analysis project Ga0209591, IMG submission 187207) | Freshwater microbial communities from Lake Fryxell liftoff mats and glacier meltwater in Antarctica - MAT-01 (SPAdes) (version 2) | ecosystem: Environmental > Aquatic > Freshwater > Ice > Liftoff...
TGGTAGCATCTCGGTAGACATTGTAACCGAGGTAGTCATCTTCGAAACCTACGTGAAACGTCATCCTGTTGCCGATGTGAAGGAGCTCCTTGGGGTTTGTCTGCCAGATTGCCTACATGACCAGCTTAATGCTTGCCTTACGATTTCGCGTGCTCAGCAGGAGGTTGTCAGCCGTTGCCAAGGACATAAGAGAGAATTCATAATTGGTATCAAGATCTGAGAACCTAGGCTGTCCGGGGTAGTGCAAACTTAGTGTACGGTCATGTTCGTTGAAGCAGTCTCCTGTTGCAAAATTAGACGTCAACTTGAGCACTGGCTTATGACTGTGTAACAGGTGCAACAGCACGTTGGGCGGGTTGTTTGTACAATGATTGCAGCCATTGCCAGCATCGGTAATGCGCGTATTACGTTGAATTCTATCACCACTAAGACACTGCGAATAGGTGATGTTCCACGTTGCAAGCATGAGCCCCATCACAACTATTAGGCGCGCACTATACGGAACGGAACGGAAGCATTGTTCACCCTAAATGAAAAATTGTCAATCCGTGAGTATACTCCATAACAACAGCCATGGCAAGAAATAGTTACAAATGGAGAATTGCGAATGAAGCACGTCGCTGCACTATTGGGTATCTTTGTACGTCAATCAGCCATTCGTAATCAGTAACTCGTAATTCTTTTCTTGGGGATGTACCGGTTTCGACGGGGTGAGACGATCACGAAGATGCGTGTCGAGCTACGCTGGTGGGGCTCGTTAATACAACTGGCGAAAACAAACATGCAGATAACTTCGGTTATCGCATGGCTGCTTAATTAAGTAGCTATGCCATCGGACAGAAGGTTGCTTGTTGCCTTCTTCTCCGGTGACGCTTTAAAACAAGCTGGCGTGTAGCTGAGCATCAGGGCATAGCGCGAGACAACACTGAGGCTGGCTGAAATGGACCTATCGATCGGTTACCGTTTCGGCGAGAAAACGTAGATCGAAGACACACGTGGTAAGCTTCGGAGAGTCCGCTTCGGACCCGGGTTCGACTCCCGGCATCTCCACTTTTTGACAGGCGGGAATAGCTCAGTTGGTAGAGCGTCAGCTTCCCAAGCTGAATGTCGCGGGTTCGAGTCCCGTTTCCCGCTCTGTGATGATATTATAATATGTTCTGTGATGCGATAGAGACAATCTTTGCACCGATTGTTAGCAAACCTTTCTGCTTAAATGCTCGTGCTGTCTCTGCCAATGAATATCTTGTTTCTCTGTACAGGTAACTCGTGTAGGTCCCAAATGGCCGAAGGATGGGCGCGACATCTGCTTTCACGCGACTATGCGGTATTCTCAGCAGGTATAAAGGCCCAAGGTCTCAATGTGATTGCCACTGAAGTAATGGCGGAAGTAGGGATCGACATATCCTCTCATTATTCCAAGTTGATTGACGACCTGCCAACGGTTCCATGGCACGCTGTTATCACGGTGTGCAGCGCTGCCCGGGAATCATGCCCATACACGCCTGGATTGGCGTTGAACCTACATCACTCATTTGGTGATCCCCCGGCGCTGGCACTTGGGAAAAATCGGGAAGAGACGCTTGACATTTATCGTACGGTTCGCGATGAAATTCGGGACTTTGTTAGGGAACTTTCATCTCGTATCACTGTGGTTTAGGTAGATCCATGAGTGTTTTCGATCGTTTTTTGACCGTTTGGATATTCGTGGCAATGTTTGTTGGAATTGCCATCGGCCTATTGTTCCCATCTGTGCCTTCTGCACTTGAACAAATGCAAACAGGCACAACAAACATTCCGTTAGCAATTGGTCTCATTCTCATGATGTATCCGCCCCTTGCTAAGGTTCGTTACGAGCTTTTGGGCCAGGCGTTTCGAGACACACGAGTACTTGTCCTTTCGCTTGTACAAAACTGGCTGATAGGTCCGGTCTTGATGTTCGTATTAGCTGTTCTATTACTCCCAGACAAACCAGAATATGTACAGGGCCTAATTATGATAGGGCTCGCACGTTGCATTGCAATGGTTGTTGTTTGGAATGATCTAGCTGGAGGTGATAGTGAATATGCGGCTGGACTCGTAGCCTTCAATAGTCTTTTTCAGATGCTCTTTTACAGCTTGTATGCATGGTTCTTCATTACCTGGTTACCACCATTACTCGGACTAGAAGGAGTAACCGTTGCGTTGTCTATGGTGGATGTGGCTAACAGTGTTCTTCTGTATCTAGGTATACCACTTGGTGCGGGATATCTAACAAGGCTGTTCCTGCAGCGCAACAAGGGTAATGATTGGTATGAGCGATTCTTTCTACCACGCATAAGTGCAATCACTCCTGTTGCCCTTTTGTTGACTATACTCCTCATGTTTAGTCTTAAGGCCTCAAGTTTTATAGCATTGCCGATGGATGTGGTACGAGTAGCGATACCGCTGACTGTTTATTTCATCGTGATGTTCGCAGTCAGTTGGACCATGAGTAAAGTTATGGGAACTGATTATAAGAGAACAACCACGCTTTCCTTTACCGCCGCGTCGAACAATTTTGAACTTGCGATCGCTGTTTCCATTGCCGTGTTTGGACTTAACTCAAATCAGGCCTTTGCTGCAGCCATCGGACCGTTGATAGAAGTACCCGTAATGTTGGCACTCGTCAAGTTTGCCCGTAAGCAACGAAGCAAATTTGTAGTGGAACAGACCTTACCTTTGTAGATGTTCGCTCATCGATGTTACATCATTCTTCTTCTCCTCGTTAGCATTGCCACATTGTATGCTCAGGAGCATTCTGCGTCTCAACTATGGTTTGAAGAAACACGTGCAACAAGCCTTACAGATAGGGTAGAAGGCGATCTTCGTATAGCAGAGCGAGTGGTATTACCGGAGCCGCCTTATATACTGAGTATTCGTTCCAAAATTGGTGGTTTTGAACCATATTTTGTGGCGCGTTACGAATTCCGCAATCTCTTTTACATGGAAACAAAGGACCGGATAGAAAAACACCGGGGCAGACTTCGTATCGGTACGCGTGTTACACTTACCGATGTTAGAATTGTACCAGACATATGGTACGCAATTGCTGACGTCGAATATCTTGGAAATTTTGACGGGGCACCTCAGGAGTATTATAATAGCCGTTATTGGATACATGCCGGTGTGGGCCATCGTTTTGGGTACACCTAGACGAGAGAGGTGCACTACACGTATGAGAATTGACGGTAATACCCAAACCAGCCGTTTGACTCACAAGACAATATTTTGCGATTCACAATCAAAAAGACATTCTAATGCTTGGTTCGATACCATTGCGAATCTGCTTTCTTTGGCATCAACACCAACCTGATTATCGCACACCCGAAGGTTTTTACCTTCCTTGGGTGAGGCTTCACGCTACAAAGGACTATCGCGACCTTGCATCGATCTTACGAAAGCATACCGTAAAGCATACGATAAACATCGTTCCTTCGATGTTGCAGCAACTAGACGCGTATTCAACTGGAACAACTGACGAACTACAACGGCTTTGCACCATCGCGGCAGCAGAGCTCACTGGCGATCAGAAGCAACACTTAGCACATTGGGCAACAACGGTACAACGCGATACAATGGTTAGCCCCTTACCTCGCTATAATGAGCTGTTTGACGAGCTATTGGGCCACTCCCTATCCAATTTGGATGAACAAGCATGGCGTGATGTTCAAGTGTTGGTGAATCTCGCTTGGACAGGTCCAGAAACACGAAGGAAGAATGCTCTCTGTGCCGAACTCCTCTTGCAGGGTCGCAATTACAATGAAGAACAAAAGCATGCGCTTCTACAACTTCATCTTGATGTGATGTCCGATGTTGTTCCTTCACTCATTTCGTACGAAGCAACTGGACGTTGCGAATTAAGCGTTACGCCGTACCATCATCCTATTCTCCCCCTGATTATTGATAGTAGGGTTGCGGCAGAAAACATGCCCCATGCAGATTTGCCAAATCCTCCATATCAGGCTGTTTACCATGCCAAACGACATGTTGCTCGTGCGATTGCGGATTGGACTGCTCGCTCAGGTCATGCACCTGCGGGCATGTGGCCAGCCGAGGGAAGTTTGTCTATGGCTGCCCTTGACGTTATGGCCGAGCATGGCGTTGCCTGGACTGCCACGGATGAAGACGTGCTTCTTCATTCGCTAGGCCCACAATGGCATCAGAGTGAAAAGTTCTTTCCTCATGTTGTGGCAACAGAACACGGTGAGATTACCGTACTTTTTCGTGACCATGCACTTAGTGATGCAATTGGCTTTGAATATGCGCGATGGAACCCCGAGCATGCTGCAGATGATTTTATTCGTCGTCTTGAAGAACGTAGGCGAATCATCGTTGCGCATCATGGCGAAGAAGCTCTCCGCAATGCTGTTGTGTCGATCATTCTGGACGGAGAAAATTGTTGGGAATTCTACCAAAATAATGGAGAAGATTTCCTCGATGCACTTATGAATCGTTGTTCGGATAAAGCACGTTTTGAGTCGGTAACATGCTCCGAGGCAGCGGCCTCGGACGGAAAACGAAGTCTTCAACATCTCTCTGCTGGGTCGTGGATTAATGGGACGTTTGACATTTGGATTGGATCTCACGTTAAAAACTTGGCCTGGAGGCTCCTCGGCGAGGCCAAAGTGGCTTTAGAGGGGGCTGGGGGGTCTCAGGACGAGGTTGCACAGGCCCTAGAGACACTTGAGGCATCGGATTGGTTCTGGTGGTACGATGACAGGCACCAGGCGCCGAACAAGCCTGATTTTGATGTAAATTTCCGACGCCATCTGCTGGCGATTTTTGAGAAATGTGGTGTGGAGCCAACGGTGGATTTGTTACGTCCTCTCCAGGAGGTTTGTATGACAAGTGAACTGATTCGCATTCCTGTTGTATTTGGCACTGCTGCCATGCATCGCTCAACGGCTCTAGTTAGAGATGTCTCTATAGAATCGCATGAGGATTGGCAGAGAATCACGGTCCAGCTCGAAAGGCGACCTCTTGAGTTAGAAGAAGTTGTTCTTCAGATTCAGGGACAAGATGGATTCGAGCGTGCCTGCCTTATTTCGCACGACGAGTTCTTGTGGAGATCTCCACATCACGATGAGGGTTTTGAGTGGCTACCGAGCAACGCGGCAGTTCTTTATGTACATCACCACAAATTGTGGACGATAAAGATCATGGAAGAACGCTCAGAGCAAGGTCAAATCTCTACTCTTGTGCACCTCTCAACGCCTTGATTTATCGGCAGGGAAGATGTCAACACGTCTGCTTTGTGGATTCTCGGTTAGTTCAAGTAGGGTTCCTGGCATCTCTATGCCACGCCCCATTGCCCTAACACGCTCTTGAATCAGCCCGAGTTGTATGAGTTCGGCGGTAACAGATTCTGCCCGCTGTTTCGATAATATCTCATTCGTGGATTTGGAACCAACAACATCGGTATAGCCCACAACGTCAAAACCTATCTGACGAATATCAAACTGCTCAACGAGTTGTCGAAGCTGGAGTAGGTTTACGTCGTTTAGTTGAGCAACGCCACGATCAAAATACACGGATGCTAAGGGAACACGGGTGTCGAACATCTTAACCGTTAGCCGTAACTCGGTTGTAGAATCCAGAGTTTTGATTCCAATTGACTGTCGGTGTGAAACGTAATGGTCAGCTTCCGTCGCAACGTAATATCTATGTTGTTCAGAAAGTGCAATTCGAAACGTTTGGGTTGCTGTATCTATAGTGATTTGTGCTGCATCGCAAGAAGATGAACTGTCTCGTAATAGTACCTGCACATCCCGTATTGCCTTGCCGCTAACGGCATCCACTACACGTCCAGTATATGAACATGATGGCAGGGGGCGCACGTCATCAGGCAACTCAACCATATATACACCCGTGCGATCTGCCTTTGAATCCCACGAATTGATGAATGCCGAATCTCCTCTACCGATGACGGAGAACGAGGTCTCATCCTCGGTAGTGTTGATGCACGAACCTAGATTAATGGGTGTGCTCCAGTGCTCCCAGCCATTTCCTATTCGACGAGTAAGGTACATATCTGACTTGCCCACTCTGTTTTCACGGCCGCTCGAAGCGAAGTACAAAGAGCGACCATCATGTGCTATGCAAGGGGCTCCTTCAAATGACGATGTGTTGATCGTTGGTCCTAGAGACTTGGGTTCCGACCATGCACCTGCGCACGTATTTGTTACGTATAGGTCGAGACCAGTGCCAAGGTTTCGGTCAACTGCAAGCACAATTGTTTGTCTATCATCACTCATGGATGCATAGAAGTTCCGTCCTAGGGTTGCTAAGGAAGGAATTGCTATTGGCTCAACTACAGAAAATTTGTCAATATGGGAGGCACGCGATATGATTGCAAGACAGACGTCTGTTTTGTTACCTACCGACTTGTATTTCCCAACAACCAGTGCATGTAAACCATCCGTTGTAAATGTGAACAGCACGTCTGGACCGAGGAATGTGGTAAACGATTCCTGTTGAGGTTCTAACCAAGAACCACTGGCATCCTTGCGAGCGATCCACACGTCATCTGGATCCTGCACACCACCATCAACGTTGTTTGGATGCAGTTTTCTGTCAAGAAACAACGAGCCATCTACTGCCAATACGGGTTGAGTTGTAGTCTGAAAACGATTAATTGTTTCAGGTAGGCGAGAGCGGTTACAGCTTGTGATAGTTTGGGCCATCAAAACAGTAGAAGCCTGTGATAATATTATCAACGAAGTGACTACCAGTGCTACGGACGAAGACAAGTGTATCTCACCGATCACGGCACGTATTATTTCCCATGGATAACCTCGGTACTGCAGAAAACGCACTAGTTTTTCTTCTCTCTTTTTTTCTGTTTCAGTGATGAGACTGCGAAGCTTCTTTACAGCAACTCTCCTTGCAGCCTCCAGTGCGTCCTCTTGCTGGTAGCGTTCTTCAAGAACGCTATCAACTATGTCCTCTGGAACACCTTTTATGATAAGCTTTCTGCGAGCCATTAATCTCGAAATGGGCTTACGTTCTTTGGCGGCCTCGATAAACTGTTCAGCGTAATTCTTATCGTCGATAAGCCGAAATTCACGTAGCCAAGACAAAACGATCTCAATCTCTTCAGCACTAGATTCACGACCAACGAGATAGGTACGAACTTGTTTTTCTGTCCGCGGTTTGTACGTGGCAAAATGATACGTCTTCTGCTTGAGTACCATCCTACGGTATTCACCGCGCAGAGTGCGCTCAAGTTCATTCGTCATCTCCAGCCCCTTGCGCAGTCCGAGCGACGCTGCAACGTCTATCGGACAATCAACAAGGAATTCGTCGTTAACAAATACCGAACAGCGTCCGCCGTTTTTTACATTCCGACGGACCGACGTGATGGTATCCATAGGTTATTTCTTGCCGTTTACCTTTTCAGCGGCATTCGGTAGATGAAGTTGGGCACGAACGGCAACTTCAAGTGCCGAGAACAAAGTTGGATTCTCCGACAATAGCTTACGCATCCCGTCTCTGCCCTGCACTCGTTCTTCATTAAACGAGAACCACGAACCAGACTTCACAATAATGCCACTTTCTACAGCCACGTCGATCATGTCTCCAAGACGTGAAATGCCTTCGTTATACATGATGTCGAACTCAGCTTCACGGAACGGCGGCGCTACTTTATTCTTGACAATCTTGGCACGAACACGGTTGCCTACGATTTCTTGACCGTCCTTGATAACGTCCTTGCGGCGGACGTCTATACGAACACTTGCGTAATATTTCAACGCGTTGCCACCTGTGGTGGTCTCTGGATTCCCGTAAACTACGCCGATTTTAGAACGAAGTTGGTTCGTGAAGATAACCGTGGTATGAGACCTGCCAATTGCGGCGTTGAGCTTACGCATGCCTTGACTCATAAGGCGGGCCTGAGACCCCATTTGAGCGTCGCCCATATCGCCTTCGATTTCTGCACGTGGTGTTAGGGCAGCAACAGAGTCTATCACAACAACATCAATCGCACCGGACCGAACAAGCGTCTCAACGATCTCTAATGCCTGTTCTCCAAACTCTGGTTGTGATAACAAGAGGTTGTTGAGGTCTACGCCTAAACGTTGTGCGTACTTCACATCAAGAGCATGCTCCGTATCAACAAAAGCAGCGAGTCCACCGTTCTTTTGTGCTTCTGCAATTACTTGCAAACAAACGGTTGTCTTTCCGGATGATTCTGGTCCATAGATCTCAACGATTCTACCACGAGGAACTCCACCGATTCCAATTGCCGCATCGAGAGAGAGGCAGCCAGTAGAAATGGCCTCGATATCCGTTGAAAGCTCGTCACTCAGACGCATGATCGATCCCTTACCAAAGGCTTTTTCGATCTGTTCTATAGCAAGTTGTGCCGCCTTCATTTTTGCTTCTGGTGGACGAACACCAGACATTTCTTTTACGTCTTTAGACTCTTTGGGAGCCTTTAATTCTGCGCTCATGAACATTTCCTTAATAAATAATTCTTTTGGCTAACGTTGGCATCGTGTTCGGAGGTTGGTAGAACGTGACGCGATCCACAAAATACCCAGCCGTAACAGGCCAGCTGGGTAGGAAGTTTTCAACAGTAACACTTGAACTGGTCACACTAAGGTCCGTTTGGGTACCTGTGAGCCATGTACCAGCGTCTACCGCTTGTTTTGCCTGCGATGGTGAGTCTTTGTTGGACCATCATTATTTCGTCAGCAGATCTGAAAGCGGGGGTATTGGCCCTCCTAGGCGTCTCTGCTCTACTTTTATGTCTCGTAGCACTCGGCTTGGGTAGGAACTTCCTTTCCTTACAGTTCGCCTGTATGACGATCGGCCTGGTTGGTGGCTTCAGATTGGCCAACGATTTGGTACCTGTGCGAGGAAATGTGGACAGGTATATGTTGGCGCGGATTGATGGTCGAATTACCCAAGTGAAATCCATTAGTACTACAGGCTATCGGTACGTTATTCAAGGAGAGGTGGATGCAAAACTGTTGCCGTGCGTGCGTACATCCATTCTCGTTACTGAGTTCAATTCAGACAGCACACTTCTCGGTCCACACATTGGCGAAACGCGGGTTGTTTTTGCACGCATCCATCGTCCTGATGCTGCAACACTCCCGGGTGAAGTTTCAGAGGTAGATATCTGCCGCGCATTTCATGTTTCATTTGTGGCAGACCGAGCGCGATCGTACATCACAAGCGAGCCATTATTCTCAGACCGATGGTTGACGTCAGCACGAACATGGATTCGTACCTCACTTGATGATGCGCTCCCGCCAAACGTTGCAGGCATTGCTCTGGCACTCGTCATTGGCGACCAGCAGGGGATTGACAGAACATCGCGTGAAGCATATGCTGCAAGTGGGACGGCGCATATGTTTTCCGTGAGTGGTTCTCACGTGGGCGTTGTGATCATCATCATGCTCACGTGTATTGGCATGGCACCATCTTGGTGGCGAGTATGTGTTATGACTGCTGCCATAGCTGGATTTGTGTGGCTAAGTGGCTGGGAGCCCCCTGCCGTGCGCGCTGGAGTGATAGGAGTGATGGCACTTTATGCACGAAGAACAGAGCGCCCGATAGATCTTAGAAATCTATTGGCTGGAACCGTTTTGCTAATGCTGTGTGTACAACCACAACTAATCCAAAGTGTTGGTGCGATTCTCTCAGTTGCAGCGATGGCCTCTATTGTAACGCTTGCTCCAGTGTGGAGATCACGTATGACGATGTGGATTGGTAGCAAACGCAATTGGAAACAGACGCTGGTATCCAGTTTAGCACTCACGTTAGCAGCAACGGTAGGGGTGAGTCTTCCGTCGATGCTTACGTTTGAAACAACTTCTCTTACAGCCCCATTAGCTAATCTTTTTGTGGTGCCGCTTTTAAGTGTTGCACTCGTTCTTTCGTTAATGATACTTGTTGGAAGTTGTATCGGCTATATTCTGCCATTTGCCTGGTGCTGCAGCTTGTGTATCAACGCTGCTGATTTGATTGCAACAACTCTTGCCGATTCATCGATGAAGGGGTTAACCAGCGAATATAAATGGCTTGTGTTTGTTGTATTTATGTTGGTAATACTCTGGCCAATATGTTCACCATTTTCGCGCTCGTTTCTATCATACACTGTTCGGCAAGGGCTTGGAATAGTAGCACTTGGCGTTGTTGTGCATATTCTTCCGCATCAACCTATCCAGAGCATTGTTGCTGAACGAAGAGGGGGCACGGTGCTGATAGCAAGACGGTCCGACACAATACTTGTGTTGGTAACTGGAAAGGGACTTGCCCCGCTAGACAATGGCGTACGAGCCTGGTGTAAAAAGCAAGAATTGCCAGTACGATGCGAGGGTTTTGGTATTTGGGGACGGAGATTGAGTGCTGCAGTGCGAAATGATGTGGTAGGTTTGAGCCATGATCTCAGTAGAACGCGCATTCGATGACCCAGCTATAGTAAGTGGTATCACACGTGTGGACCTGTCGATTTTACCTTGGCCAGGTTTCACATTTGCCGTTTCGGCATCAGCGAGTGCCGAACAGGTAGAACAATCGTACATCGAATTGGCTGCGGACCTTGGGATTCAACGCAAAATGCTTCGAACTGTTCGTCAAGTACACGGAGTTACGGTTTGTGATGCCGATGATTCGTGTGAATCAGCAGATGCGATATATACAAAGCGCAGGGACTTGGTGATTGGCGTCAAACTTGCCGACTGTTGTGGAGTATTGATCCATGATCCCATTGCTGGCGTTGTAGCAGCAGTCCACAGCGGCTGGCGTGGCACGGCAGGTAATATTGTTGGGGCTACATTGCACACATTGGTGGATAGCATGGGGGCAAACCCCTCGGATGTCCGCGTTTGGTTGTCTCCTTGTGCTTCCTGTTCGGCTTACCAAGTGGGTACGGACGTACACAACGCCCTAGAACGGTATTGCGTGCCGGATGGAAATCGATGGTTCTTCGATAATCGCCGCGCAATCGTAGACCAATGTGTTGAAATGGGGGTAAAGCGGGAAAAAATCAGCGTTCACCCGTCGTGTACGATCTTGGAGACCCAATGGCATTCATACCGGCGGAACAAGGAACTATCAGGTAGAATGCTGGCGTTCATAGGGTTGCGACATTAGCCCCCGAAAAGTCGTTAGTTTTGTTGCACAAGTTTCTGAACCGAGAAAGCCATTCGACCATGATGTCGATGAACAGCGCCTACATTGATGAATTGTATCTTGAATTTCTCCGCGATCGCGAAAGTCTCGGCCCAGAGTGGCAAGAGTTTTTTTCGAACTATTCGCCAGAGGGAGCCCCTTCCGTTGTACCTCGCAATGGAGCGAAGACCGCAATAGCAGCCGCTGCAGTTCCGATTATTAAAGACGCGTCAACAACCCGCCTGCCCGCGTTGGGCGCGCAGGATGTTCTCGTGCCACTTACGTCGATAGGAGGGAAGATTGCAGAAAACATGGAAGCATCGTTGCGGGTTCCTACTGCAACGAGTGTGCGCAACGTCCCCGTAAAGGCTCTCGAAGAAAACCGGCGCATTGCCAATTCAATTCTTGCAAAAAAGCGTCGGTCCAGACTTTCGTTCACGCACATTCTTGCCTGGGCAATTGTAAAGTCAATTGAGAAGAGTCCCAACATGAAGAACTCCTTCGGGATTCGCGAAGGTGTACCCGTGCGTGTTGAGCGTGGCGGCGTTCATCTTGGACTAGCCGTTGACACAACTCGTAAAGACGGAACGAGGATCCTGCTTGTACCGAGCATTAAGAATGCTGAGACGTTAACCTTTGATGAGTTTATTCGCGCGTACGATGACATAATTCTACGGGCACGAACCAACAAGCTTACGCCGGAGGATCTTACAGGGGCAAACGTAACACTTACAAATCCTGGTGGAATTGGGACGGTAATGTCCGTTCCTCGTCTTATGGAAGGGCAGGGGACAATCGTAGCTGCCGGTGCAATTGAATTCCCGGCGGAGTTTCAAGCGATGATGCCAGATGTTCTGGCAACACTTGCCATATCTAAGGTAGTTACTATTACTTCGACGTATGACCACAGAGTGATTCAAGGTGCGGAATCAGGAGAATTTCTCCAGCACATGCATCAACTACTCGTTGGAGAACACCGATTCTACGAACGAGTGTTTGCGGCTCTCGATATTCCGTTTGAACCAATGCGGTGGACGATTGAGAAGGGCGTAAATCCTTTCCTCCCGCAGGATCAACCGGATTTCATAGACAAGGAAGGGCGCGTTGTTCAAATGATCAACGCGTATCGCGTTCGTGGTCACCTACGAGCAGACATAAATCCCCTTGGGTTAGAAGCGTATTATTATCCAGAACTCGATCCGTCGCACTACAACTTTACGATTTGGGATCTCGACCGTGAGTTTGACACTGGTGGTTTAGGTGGAGTGCAAAGGGCCACGTTGCGCGATATCATCGATATGCTTCGCGACACGTACTGCGACCATATAGGCATCGAGTATATGCACATCCAAGACCCAGCACAGAAGAATTGGGTGCGTGACTATTCTGAAACAACACGTTTAAAAGTCAAACTCACCAACGACGAGAAACTTGAAACGTTTCGCAAGCTCGCTCGAGCGGAGAACCTTGAGAATTTTCTACACACAAAATTCCTTGGAGCTAAGCGTTTTTCACTTGAAGGGGGCGAAAGTGCACTCATCATTCTTGATCAGATTTTACAAAGTGCGGCCGAGAACGGATTAACGGGTGCTGTGTTGGGAATGTCTCACCGTGGTAGGTTGAACGTTCTTGTGAACATGATTGGTAAGCCCCTTGAAAAACTCTTTAACGAGTTTGAAGGCAAGACTGATCATAGTTTATATCAAGGATCGGGAGATGTAAAATATCATCTTGGTGCCAAGGGAACGTATTTGTCTACGAGTGGCAAAACGATCCCTTTGGTTCTTGCTCCTAATCCAAGCCACCTCGAAGCCGTGAACCCTGTGGTAGAGGGAATTGCAAGGGCGTTACAGGATGAAACAAAGGACGATACCCATAGCAGGGTGCTTCCGATCTTGATACACGGTGATGCCGCTTTTTCTGGTCAAGGCGTGGTTCCTGAAACCCTAAATATGGCGAGACTGTCTGGCTACAAGACAGGTGGAACGATTCATATCGTGATCAATAATCAGATTGGGTTCACCACTTCTCCCGAAGACTCTCGGTCGACACCATACGCAACAGGTATTGCAAAAATGTTGCAAGTACCAATTCTGCATGTTGATGGGGATGACCCAGAGGCATGTAGGTCTGCTGCACAGTTTGCGTTTGTATATCGCGAGCGGTTTGGTGACGATGTAGTGATCGATATGTATTGTTATCGCAAGTACGGTCACAATGAGCAAGACGATCCAACAGCTACGCAACCGCTGCTGTATAAGAAGATTCGCAACATGATTCCGGTCCGCAGGGTATATGGCAAACGACTTGTTGACGAAGGAGTATCTAGTGTAGAGAATATCGATGGCATCGTGGTAGAAGAGCTTAGTGTTCTCAACCGTGCATTCGATAATCGGGCGTCTGCCGTTTCTGTTCCTACGCCATACCTTGAGTATGATATGTTTGCTCATGTTGACACAAAAGTTGGGCACGATGAGCTAGCATCGATTGTAGCTGCGGTGTGTTCTGGACCAGATGATTTCTCAATTCACCCGAAGGTCAAGGCCGAGGCAGATAAGCGGAAGCTAGCGTTTGAGCATGGTACGGTTCAATGGGGCATGGCCGAAGCACTTGCGTTTGGATCACTCCTTCGGCAGGACCACCTTGTACGCCTTACAGGCCAAGATTCGGGACGAGGAACGTTTAATCATCGGCAGGCCGTCCATCGAGACATTTCTAACGACACGCGCCACGTGCCCCTTAACCATATTGGAGCAAGCCAGAGTTTGCATATCTATGACTCTCCGCTATCAGAATATGCTGTACTTGGTTATGAATATGGTTATAGCACGATAGCCAAAAACGGACTCACTATTTGGGAGGCTCAGTTTGGAGACTTTGCCAATGGTGCACAAATAGTGTTTGACCAGTTCATTTCAAGTGCCGAAGAGAAATGGGGACAACGCAGTAACGTTACAATCCTGCTCCCACACGGTTACGACGGTCAGGGCCCAGAACATTCAAGCGCTCGAATCGAGCGATTCCTTCAGCTCTGTGCGCAAGAGAATATGGTTGTATGCAACTTTACGTCGCCAGCAAACTACTTTCATGCATTACGTAGGCAGGTACTGGCTCCGTGGCGAAAGCCCCTCATCGTAATGACGCCCAAGGGATATCTGCGAATTTTCCAGTCAACTACTGATGAATTAGAAAATGGATCGTATTCCGAGATTATAGACGATGTGTCAATTTCCGATCCATCAAAAGTAAAACGGATTGTTATATCCGTTGGCAAAATCTACAACGAGTTATTGAAGACACGAACAGACGTAGGAGCAAAGTCAGTTGCGTTGATTCGACTCGAGCAGATTTACCCGTTTCATTCCGAGCTCATGCGTACGATAATGGCTCGATATCCAATTGCAACAGAAATCGTGTTCTGTCAAGAAGAACCTAAGAACATGGGTTCGTGGTCTTTTCTTATGCCACATCTCACCGATTTGCTCGGCGAAGGTAAACACCTTCAGTACGTTGGGCGCAAGGAGGCCGCTAGTACAGCCACGGGGTCACATTCAATACATGACCATCAACAACACGCTTTGCTTTCTGAAGCCATTACATCATCGGAATGAGCGAGGAGTGACTGCTGGGGGTGTAAAGACATTGTGGCCACTGGCATCCGTGATTTGGCTTAGATCAGTATCAGAAACTGCAACTGCGACGTATCGAGGAGATTTTTTACCCTTGTTATCAAGGAGGTATCCGAATTCGATAACACGTTCTATCAAGCCCGAACGTGCATCTCTAATGATACTTGTTTCAGCTAACGAGACGGTTCCATTGTAATTCTGTCTTCTGGCAGAGACGGATAAAAAACAAACTTGCTGACCTGATGGCCGAATAGCCGTTGAATCGAAACTAATTCTACGATATACAGTGTCTATGAAGCTTGTCAATTTGCCAGTTGCTTCTACGCTTGACCCGCGCGAAGAATTAAGACTCTGATTAACAGACGCAACGTATTGAGTATCTATTCGCACCGCGTTCACAGCGAGATCTGGGCCTTTTTGCAATTCAGGAAGCATAATGTTCAAGAGCTGCGGGATATCTAACGACTGTTGTTTCTCAAATTGATTTGTCGTGCTATGAGCCGACATTGGCGGGATAGCTGAAGTTTCGTCAAGTGCAAACCGCCCTGTGATAATCTTCCCTAGTTGATCGATCATTGCATCATACACGCCGGCCTTGTTCGAGCGTCTTGACCCAACGGGATAGCTTCCATTTTTAACACTGTCTATAATTGCGCTCGCCTTGTCGTCCTTATCACTCGACTTAACATGGAGGCGAACTTGCGTATTTCCATCAACATCTGAATCTATAGCGTCCAGATAAAATGTTGCGTTGAGTCTAAGCGAACGATGGTTTACAACAAATTGGTCTGATACAAGATGCCAGACATACGTTCTGCCAGCGTCAAGCTTATAACGTAGGGTAAGGAGCGAATCGGCGGAAACGTTGGCTGAGCAAAAAGATGCTCCAAACAACAACGAAAGGACCACTATTGAGTATCGAAACAATTGTTGCACTTTTATTCGCTTACCAAGCATCATACTCCTTCGTATAAAAACACGCTCCCTTAATCAAATGGCCAGAATGTATACCAGCAAGTTAACTAGAGTTGACTCAACGTGTATGTTATCTTTCGAAGCCTATATGCATTGCAATGCGCAATAGTTACGGCATCTAACTCTATGACGTATCAATACATACGTATGATTGACGAATAACTACCTTTTAGTCGGGATCCGTGCCGTGATTTTGCGGACTAATTGAAGGAAAAGGGAAGGCGGAGGTTAATCTACAAACGGATACATATTCAAGTCTCGGCCCGTCTTCAGATTGATAATAACAACGTTCGTCAATATAACTCACAAGTCCGGTTGACATTTCTCGCTCTGTATGAGTAACGATTGAATATATCTCAGTGTTGATGACGCGCTTAGTAGCAGTTGTTGTTAGAAATGCGATTTTTCTTCCACCCACTATTACTGTGGAATCCAAAGTAGTAGCTCTAAACAAAGTATCAACCAATCTGCGAGCCCCCTTGCTTCTGCCCGTTGGTCCACTTGAAGTTGTAAGTGGCTGAATGAGCGCAGTAACCTCTAGTGTATCTCTATAAACGATAGAAGGTTCTAACAACATAGACTTGGGTGATCTCGGGATCGAAAATGCAACTGTATAGGGTGTAACCACACGAGACACAATTTCTTCATCAGTTGTGCGGGCAAAAGCTGTAATCGTGCCCTGATCAAAACCGCGTTGTGAGTCATACTGCCCCAGGATAACCTTTCCTAAAGCGTCTACAACTGCATCGTAGCCGCCAACTTCGCTATGAAGTCGATAACCAGCAAAACGAAAGTCACCCGCGGGTTTGTAAACAACAGTGTCAAATGATTCGCGGGTTGTATCAGTCTGAAGTGAGACCTTACACTGATAATTACCAAGTTCATCTTCGCTGAGCACTTCAAGAGTAAGTACATTCATAATTCGAATGGCTCGATCATGAATTATATGCTGATCGGTTCGTAAGGAATACAGGTGTTTGTCGCCTACGGTTAAATGGTAAACGAGCGAAATACTATCGGTAAAAACTCGCGCACACAACGGTGCGGTTGTCATACAAAAGATCATTGCAAGAACCGAAAAAATACGCGACATCATTTTGGACGTAAAGGAATTCGTGAGGAAAAGGCAGAACCAGTAATTCCATAAACAAACACTGTACCATTTCTTTTTTTAAGGTTCAGGCTCGCAGAGAGAACAGTTCTCCGGTAGCCATTGTGTTCGGTAGTTAAACGGCGAATTTCGTCTGATATATCTGGAAGCAGTACACGCGCGTCAAATTTAACGCTATCTGCGAATCTTTCTGATACAATGGTAACAAATCCTGAAGTACCTGAAAGAGAGATAAACACAGTTGAGTCTTTTGAGTGAACTACTACGGGGCTTCCTTTGGAATTGGGTGGCGCCTCTAGCAGAGAAAGGGTGGTAGTCCAATATGAGGAATCACAGTGTCAACCAATGGTTAACGTGGGGCTGAAGAATCGGCAGGTTGCTTTCCTGCCGCGCTCTCTGAAACAGCACCAACACCAATCGGACCACCAGTAGTTAGAATAAGTACAGCAATAGTAAACCCGTCTGGACCGATTTCATTCTTCATCGCATACCGTTGCCCACGCATAGACAGCAAGAACGATGAACGGGGCAATCGCTAACGGTGCATAACGATGTAGGGCAGACCATAGGAGCCCAATACTCTTCCGCATGGGCCACGTAATTAGCGCGGTGAATATTGTAGCCCCAGAAAGCCATAACACGAAGCCAGCTATAGATTCTGTGACCGACTCAGTCATAACCTTTACACCACAGGCATAAAGTATGAGGAGGAATATGGCAATGATCGGCGTGAGAACAAACGTTGAATATAAAATACGAGGCAATGCTGACATGGACTATGAGATTCGATTTTGGATCAATGTCAAAAAGGAGTTGAATGGCCAGCAGGGCGGAACTAAGTCCAGTTAGAAGCAACGAAGTAAATAACAGTGAGAGCAACATGCGATAGAACATTGCCATAACGCCATTCCAATATCGCTCGATACCGCCATAGAACATCCAACTACCGATCACAAAAAGGTGAACGAGAACCACGAGATAGCCGTACTGAAAGAATGAGGAATCACGAGCGAAATCAAGTCCGTATGCAAACCATCCCATCAGAATGGTAACGACAATTCATGCTATCCATGCAACTAACGTTGAGATGCGGGAGGATCGAACTGCGATTGAGCAGGCTAAAGACGTGCCTAAGGTTATGATCCCAATTAATCCTACGTGCAGTGCCACGCGTTCGGTATCACCTGTGGACTCTACCTGCACCATGAAGGCAATTGTGGTAGCAATGGAGATCGCTATCTCACGTGGAAACGCGAAAACCAAAGAAAGAATCTTGCTCAACAAAGCCCCTTCTAAAACGTGACTAAGCCTCCAACATAGCACCAAATCGCAAGCCACGGGTGGTGGTAGTAATGTGGTGCAAATCTAGTAGTCTCATAGACTCGGCGAGTATCAAAGCGCCCATAGGCACGATATCAGCCCTACGCTGATGTATACCTGGTATGGCGCTAAGCTCTAGGGTTGTCATCGAACATAATGTAGCAGCCAATTCAGCAATACGTTCTTGCGACATCGTATATCCCTCGAGACGCGAAACTTCATACACCGATAAATGTTGATCGATCATTGCAAGTGCAGCAGGCGTTCCTGCAACGCCAACACATCGTTGAATCGAAAACGGTAAGAACAGTGTTAAATCGATTTGCTCACGGACGGCGAGTTGTGCCTCTTCAATGCGCTCTTGGGGTATGGGGCTAATCGTTGCATACCTTTCCGTAAACCTCACTGCACCTACCAGAGAGCTCAAAGAAGCGTCAATTATTCCGTTGACACCACATGCATATTCGGTAGACCCGCCGCCGATATCAATCATCAATGTGCGCTCTGCTGTCTTACCAACAGCCCCATGAAACGTCATCCGAGCCTCAATAACTCCATCGATTACTTCGATAGGATAACCAAGCTCGAGTTCGAGTTGTTGCCGAACTTCCGTGGCGTTGGATGCTTCACGCATCGCACTCGTAGCAACTGCTTTAACGTGCTTGACGTTGTGCTTTTGCAGAATATTATGAAAAGACCGTACCGCGTCCAATGAACGTTTGAAGCCGTCGTTGCCAATCATTCCGCTATTGGCCAGTCCCTCACCAAGACGAGGAATAGCATGACTCTCTTCAATAACCACATAGGTGCCATCATCGGACCTATCAGCAACCACTATCAGGGCGGTATTCGTGCCGATGTCTATGCCGGCGCAAATCATATATGCAACCGTAAGTGGAGGCGTATTGCTTCTACAACATCATGAGCAGCCTTAAGAATGTTGGTTCCCGGTCCAAAAATTGACGTTACGCCTGCTTCTCGAAGGTATTCGTAATCCTTTGGAGGAATAACCCCACCTGCAATCACCAGAATGTCGTCAGCACCTTCTTGCTTGAGTGCTTCAACCAATTTCGGAATAAGTGTCTTGTGGCCAGCAGCCTGACTTGATACACCAACAACATGCACATCGTTATCGGCTGCCTGACGTGCAGCTTCCTCCGGGGTAGAGAATAGGGGGCCGATGTCTACATCAAAACCAATGTCGGCAAAAGAGGAAGCGATCACCTTTGCTCCACGGTCATGTCCGTCTTGTCCAAGTTTGGCAACAAGGATTCGCGGACGCCTGCCAAACTCACGTTCAAATTCTTCCACATTCTTACGCAGCTCAGCATACGCTGGGTCATGCGCATATTGAGCCCCATAGACGCCTTCTATTGCCACAGGATGTGCCTCGAATCGTGTGAAAATACGAGCAAGTGTTTCGGATATTTCGCCTACAGTTGCACGCGCTCGCGCAGCATGAATTGCTAGTTCAAGCAGGTTACCGTCACCACTTGTTGCTGCTGAAGCAAGTGAGCCTAGGCAGAGCTGAACATCTTCGTTGTTGCGCGACGCTTTGATTGTTGCAAGCCGAAGTATCTGCGATTCTCTCACACTTGTATTGTCGATGTCGAGCACGTCGATGTCAGCTTCCTGTGCGAGACGATATTTGTTGACTCCAACAATCACTTCTTTGCCCTGATCAATCAAGGCCTGCCTCTTAGCAGCGGATTCTTCTATCCGCATTTTGGGAATTCCAGCATTGATGGCCTTCGTCATTCCGCCATAGGACTCAATATCAGCAATGATTGCCGAGGCCTCGCGTACAAGGGCATCAGTTAGCGCCTCTACGTAATACGATCCTCCAAGCGGATCAACAACGTCCGTTACACGAGATTCTTCTGCAATAATCAATTGGGTGTTTCTTGCAACTCGTGCCGACTGTTCGGTTGGCAGACTAAGTGCCTCATCGTATGAATTCGTATGCAGAGATTGCGTTCCACCAAGGACTGCTGCAAGGGCTTCAATCGTAGTTCGTACAACATTATTGAATGGGTCTTGAGCGGCAAGCGACCAGCCAGATGTTTGGCAGTGCGTGCGAAGAAGCGCAGAGTCCTTCCGTTTTGGTTGGAACTGTTGCATAGCAATAGCCCATAGGACTCTGGCTGCTCGGAGCTTTGCCACCTCCATGAAGAAGTTCATGCCTATTGCAAAGAAGAACGAAATTCGTGGAGCAAAGTCGTCGATGTTCATGCCACGAGAAATCGCCGTTCGTACGTATTCAAGTCCATCTGCAATTGTGTAGGCAAGTTCTTGAACCGCCGTTGCGCCAGCTTCGTGCATATGATAGCCGCTGATGGAAATCGAATTAAAACGAGGCATATTCCGGCTCGCATATTCGATGATATCGGCAACAATTCTCATTGAGGGTTCTGGTGGGTAGATGTAGGTATTCCTCACCATGAACTCTTTAAGTACGTCATTCTGAATGGTGCCGCTGAGTTTCTCTAGGCTTACGCCTTGTTCCTCTGCTGCTACGATGAACATCGCAAGTACCGGAATAACGGCACCATTCATTGTCATCGATACACTCATCGTATCAAGAGGGATATTCTCAAAGAGGATCTTCATATCCTCCACGGAATCAATGGCTACTCCTGCTTTGCCAACGTCGCCAACTACACGAGGGTGGTCGCTGTCATATCCACGGTGCGTAGCCAAATCAAATGCAACAGAAAGCCCCTTCTGACCAGCTTCTAATGCGGCACGATAGAAAGCATTGGATTCTTCAGCAGTTGAGAACCCTGCATACTGCCTAATCGTCCATGGACGATTGGTATACATAGAGGCATAGGGCCCGCGCATGAATGGAAACAATCCAGGCAGGGAATTCACGGATGAAATAGACTCGAGATCAGAGCTTGTATACAGGGGCTTGATTGGAATCCCCTCGGCCGACATCGAAGTCAACGTGTCGATGGGTCTGTCTCGTAACTCCTTCTGTAAAAGGTCAGTCCACGGCTTCAAATCAGGGGTCATAGCGATATTTCAGTAGTGCTTTATCCAAAAATAGGGAAGGGGGCTCCCACCCGCGCTATCTGTACGCAGATTGAATGAACCTTTCTGCATCAGCGTGTGAACCGTTTGTATCATCCCATGCCAGAACCTTCCGATACTGCTTTATCGCTTGGTCGCGTTTTCCTTGAAGATCAAAGATCTGGCCGATTTTGAGATTCGTCCGAACCATGTAGCCGGAGGGATCTTCATCAACAACTCTGCACGCTTCATCACACTTGAACATGTACTTCAGTGCCATATCGAGATCACGATTCATCATTCGGGCAACTCCGATGTAATAGAGAGCCTCGCGGGCAGCGAGCTTGTCATACCCCGTCTTTTTGTCCATGTATCGGACAAGAACATCGCGCCAAACAAGTTCCATTGAATCTAGCGGACCAAGACTAACAAGGCACCTACCAAAAGCTCTTTGGAATGCAGGATTCATCGGATATTGTCCATAAAGGTCTCGAGCAAATTCCATGGCTTCAGCAGGGCTCTTCTCAAAATCAAAGTATGCCTGGATAAGCACAACCTTGGCCTCATTTGCAGAATATTTTGCCCTACGAGCGGCCGCCTTTAATTGGGCCAGTCCTAACGACTTGTCTCCTCGAGGAAGGAATATCATCACCGTCTTTAATGCCGGATATTTTTCCGGCATTGCAGCTGCGTAGTAATTGTATAGACCCGTGCCTAGCATGATGTCATGGTTCCCTGGGGCAATCTTCTGACATTCCTGCAAGATCCCAAGCGCTATGCGGCCATCATCAGCGGCACTGAACATGTTCTCGCGCATCGCGTGGTATCTGCCGCGAAATCCAAGAGCACCACCTTTGAAAAACAGCGCCGTAATGTTATGAGGTGTTGAGTCTAACATTGCATCACAAACGAGTAGCACCTTGTCTATCTTCTGCAAAAAAGCCCCATCATAGGAGGTGTTGCGCCGATCGAGGTAAATACGCCACCATTCGATCATCGCATCGAGGAAGTATCCGGCCGGATTTGTTGGGTATTTAGCAATAACTGTACTGAATGCCTTGTGCGCCTCATTAAATTCAACGTTGTATATATGACCAATGCCACGTCGTAGAATAGTGTCGCCATCAGAATGAATCAGCACCCATTGGGAAGAGCCACGGGACGTGAGTGCCAGTAGGGCAAAGATGACTAGGAGACACTTTATCATATTGTAGGAACTCCTCCAAGCTCACGTTGGAAACGTGCTGCCTGGACAAAAGGATCGAACCGTTTGATACGCTTTAAGATGAGAAGTGATCCAATCATAATAACTGTGGTTGATAGCCCATCTTCCACTCCAAATGGTCCAGTTATCAACCATTGCAACGAAGGCAAAATACCAGACGCATCAAGAACAACGAGATCAAGAGGCAAATCGTTGCCACTTACCACGCCAAAGAGAAGTGCAATTGCTAGATTCCACGTTACATGAAAACCGATTGCCATCCACAACGTTCTTGAAACAGCAACACACGTTCCAAGTGCTACACCCGCGAGAAAAACGTTTGCAAAACTAATGAGTGTAGACCCAGGGTTGCTAAGGTGAAGAAGTGCAAATAGAACACTCGTAATGAAGATGGCGGCAATAGGGCTGAATCGTTCTTCAAGAGCACGAAATATCGTTCCACGAAAAACCACTTCTTCGCCAATCGCAAAGAGCACAACGGTGGATATCGACGTGAGTTCAATAGCAAGTGGCACGGTCTCGAACCTTCCTCCAAGTAAATAGGCAACGCAAGAAACAGCGCCAACGGCACCTAGCCCCCAACTAATACCATAGAGAGAAAGGCGAGGAGTGGCTGCTGTTGGTACCAGTCCTGAAGCTACCGCCTGCCCACCAGATCTTAGGGATTCTAAACCCACCATCACAATAGCACAAAAGCCGTAAACGATGGACTGAATAACACGGGCCGAATCGTTACCTGTAAACACTCGTGTGAGTACAATAAATGACACCATCAAGACACCAGCCATTATGAGTATTCGCACCCACCAAATATCAAGGGGCTTCATAATACCAATCCCGATATCAACCTACCGACTAGATAGGTGTGCCAAGGAACTAGATACCAATTAGCCGGTGCGAATTCTCGTAGCAGAACTGTTGCAGCAACAACAATTATCAGCACCACAACTACATATGTGTTGGGTGGATGAAAGGCGGCTACAACGGCAAATCCTAACGCAACGCATATTACCAATCGCATCGATCTTCCAAACCCAACTCGCTCCATCCATGTCTGTATAAGCCCCGAAAGGATTACCGGAAATCCTAGTGGTGGCAGAATTGTTAACATTGCAAAGAACGGATTGATGTGTAGATAGTCGCGTCTTATTCGAGTGCTCAATACAAGAGCAATCGCGGTACCACTAACGATAACAAGGGCTGCTGCCAGTGTTTTTAGCGGAACGAGAAAATGGCCCGTAAAACATAGGCCGCATGCGGCAGCACTCAAAACGATAAAGCCAATTACGAGCCTCGATTCCCATCGAGCGGCTGTTAGATATTGTTGTGACTGTGACGGTAATTCTGGTGTCACGTATGGTCAGTTATCAGGTGTGGTTTGTTGGATTGCAGCAATGTAGTCTAGAACGTACTTCTTCATTGCCTCCTCAACCTCTACGTGAACTGAGCCCTTAATCATATGTGCAAGCTGGGTGCAATACGAAGCATAATCATCCTCACCTCTTCTTCGGATGAGAATTTCATAGTCATTTGGGTCCGTGCTGGTGGGCTTGTTCATACAATTGATTTTCTAAGTGTTATCGATACTTGTCGAGTTTCATTTTAACTAAAGCCCGCGTTGGGTCTCGTGCAAGAGATGACTGCCACGCGCTGATGGCACCCCCAATATCGTCTAGGGAAAGGAGAATGTCGCCATAATGATCATAGTGCGTTGCGTTTCCACCAATTGCAATGGCGCGTTCAATGTAGCTACGTGCATGTTCGCTATCTCCCGATGTAAAGAGAACCCAAGCGTGGGTGTCAAGATAGGCTGAGTTATTTGGTTCCATTTGAACCGCTTTCCAAGACAAAGCACGTGCCTTGTCTAGATTCTTGGAGCGCGTGGCTAACGAGTACCCATAGTTATTGTTAGCGAGCGCGTGGTCGGGATCAAGCTTCAATGCTCGTTCATACGAGATATCGGAACTATCGATTGCTCCTCGTCTATCATAGAGAAGACCAATCTGCACCCAAGCGTCAGCCAATGTTGAGTCCATACGTAAGGCGGTTCGATAGTACCCTAATGACATCACATCGTAGCCGAGCTCGAGTGACGTTCCACCAAGAAGAAACGGGAAACGAATATCACGAGGGAATCTTTGCTGACCTATAAGAAGGTATTCATGGGCAGATGCGGTATATCCGTTCATCAAATAGATTCGTGAAATCTCTATGTAACTCTCAGGAATTGACAATGAGTTAACAACAGTGTTTCGGAAAAATCGATTTGCTCGTGCAGAGTCACCAATCCGAATGCTTACAGTACCTGCCAACGCCATTATGGGCCACACGTGTTGAAATGACTCTTCGGCTCCATCGAGAATCATGAAAATTTGATCCGGATACATACCCAAGACTAGCGTGTCCTCTAAGATCGAAGATAGTGCAACACCCCAAACTCGTGCGCTTCGATCAAGGTCTATATCTCGCCCCCTCCATGAAGATAGAAGCACTTGGAGCTCGGGAAACATTGCCTGCTGGACGTATAACTCGCACGTCCTAGCTGCGATCTTTGGATCGATGGGATCTAATTTTTGAGCACGTTCAAGTGAGCGTTGTACTCCCTTCATGTCTCGTTTGCGTTCGTACAAGTCGGCAAGCCGAAGAAGTAGCGACTCATCAGGATCTGATTCAACCATGCGCTCAAAGATCTCAATGGCCTTAGACGCGTTACGGGGCTCATACAGCCTACCTAACGTATACAACTGTCGCTTAGTAGGTCGCAACTGAATGATATGCTCATACGCCGCGATACCGCTGTCGTAGTTACCTCGCATTACTTCAATTTCGGCAATGAGCTCCCACGTATCTCGTGAGGTAGAGTCCCGACGAATCGCTTCATCTGCATACTCCATGGCAAGGTCGAGCTTTTTCAACTCAAAGTAACTACGCGCTATGGCAGCAAGCGCAGCCGACGAACTATCGTATTTCAAGGCCTGCTGGAATTCGAGAATCGCCTCTGCGTGGCGGTTCCCCTGAATCTGGAGGGTTGTGCCGTTGATAAAGTACTCGCGTGCTTTTTTCAGGTGAGCAGACTTGTCTGTAATCTGCGCGCTAACTAGCGAATACAGAAGGGCTCCTGTTAGTATAACAAGAACCCAAAGGGCGTAAAGAGGGGATATGGACTTTGCCAAATTGATCATCTATATCAGAGACGTACCACTTCGTGGTTTTATGGCATATAGATAACAAAAAAAGGCCGCGTTGCGACCTTTTTATTTCAAATGTTCAAAAACGTATCTACTTCTGAGCGCGCTTCTTCATTGCCGTGTAGCCAATCTTGTCAAGTGTTTTGAGGGCACTTGCAGTGATTTTTACGGTAACCCAGCGACCTTCTTCAGGTACCCAAACGCGCTTCTTTTGAATGTTTGGCATGAAGCGACGACGTGTCTTGTTATTAGCATGAGACACATTATTGCCAGACATCGGGCCTACACCCGTCAGTTCACAGCGACGAGCCATGATTGGACTCCATTTCGAGGTTCATTAGTGACAAGACTTCAAATCTACGGAAGTCCCTCATGGGAAGCAAGTATCGTGCCACCAATACCTTGAGGTGAGTTTATGGGTTATTTTTGCTGTTTCCCTTAATCGACCAAACAGTGCGGAGCCCCCTTCTGTCCATAGAGCCCATCGTAAACTCCTCTGAACCACGGAAAACTGCGTCAAAAGTGATTGCAATACGGGGCGCCAGGGTAAACAATCTCAAGAATATCGACGTTGACGTACCTCGGAACGCGCTTACGGTAATTACCGGGCTGTCTGGCTCAGGAAAGTCATCGCTTGCGTTCGACACGCTATACGCCGAAGGCCAGCGGCGTTTTGTTGAGTCGCTCAGCGCATATGCTCGTCAGTTTCTCGACAGAATGAACAAGCCAGACGTTGATAGTATTTCTGGTCTTCCTCCAGCAGTTGCTATCGAACAGCAGACCTTTGTAAAAAATCCTCGGTCTACTGTGGGAACCACAACGGAGATATACGATCATCTACGATTGCTCTACGGTCGTGTTGGAATTGTGATAGACAAGGACACGGGAGAAATAGTTAAGAAAGATTCGCCACAGTCTGCAACCGAAGAGATCATAAAGCTTGCAGAGGGCACGAAACTCTACATATTATATGAACTGCCTTCTGAACATGCAATCGTCGGAATTGTGAAAGAAGGCCTCACGGCTAAAGGTTTTACACGCGTTGTAATTGGAAGTTTAACAGACGTAGTAGAGGTTGCAGATCTCGATGAGCTGCCTACAGATGGAACCACGGTATACGTGTTGGTGGACCGTGTGATTGTACGGACAGATGATGAGACGTTATCTCGAATCACTGACTCAATTGAACAAGCGTTTGATGCTGGCAGTGGGCGCGTGGTTGTTCGAGACCTTGGTACAGGCAAGGACATGTATTTCTCTTCGCGATTTGAAAGTGCGCGAACAAAGACACAATACATCGAACCAGAACCACGCCTGTTCTCGTTCAACAGCCCCTTTGGTGCATGTCCAAACTGTCAAGGATTTGGACGCAGTGTTGGACTAGACATGAAATTGGTGATCCCTGATAAGTCCCTTAGTCTTCGAAGAGGCGCACTTCATCCGTTCCGTGGTGAAGTATTTGGTTTGCACCTAAAGACGTTGCTTTCCGAAGCGCCATCTGCAGGAATACCGCTAGATATCCCGTTTCACAGCTTAACTCTTGAACAGAACACCGCCGTGATGGAGGGATTTGGTAAATACATCGGCTTGGATGGATTTTTTACAATGCTAGAAGAGAAGTCGTATAAAACCCACTACCGTGTGATGTTGAGCAGGTACAGAGGCTTTACCACATGCTCAAAGTGTCACGGTTCGCGACTTCGAACTGCTGCAAGGCAGGTGTTCGTAGGGGGCAAGAGTATCCCACAAGTTGTGAACCTGACGCTTCGTGAAGCAAGTGTTCACATGGATACTCTTAAACTTACACCGCACGAAGAGAGTATCGTAGGTCAAATCCTTATCGAGATTCGCCGCCGTCTTCACTTACTATGTGATATAGGATTAGAGTACCTTGCACTCGACAGGTTGTCTCACACTTTATCAGGTGGAGAATCACAGCGCATTAATCTTGCGACGTCACTTGGGTCGGCATTAGTGGGCACATTGTATGTTCTTGACGAGCCGAGCATAGGACTACACCCGCGTGATACCGAGAGACTGCTTGCGATACTTCGCAAGCTTCGCGGACTTGGCAACACGGTTGTAATTGTAGAACACGACCTTGATGTAATTCGGACAGCGGATCATGTGATTGACATCGGACCCGAAGCAGGTAATCGAGGGGGCAATGTTGTCTTCAGTGGTTCTCTAAAGGATATGATAGATCACGGTACATCCCGAACCGCCGACTATTTGACGGGTCGAACAAGAGTCAACGTCCGAACGTCCTACCGCAAGGGTAGTGGATTTAACCTCAATATTCGTAAGCCCATTCACCACAACCTCCGTGGCGACGATGTGTGTATCCCGCTTGGAACTATGACGGTAGTGACCGGCGTATCTGGCTCAGGCAAGAGCTCGTTGGTGCATGATGTAATCTATGCAGGAATCCAACGTATGCTGGGCGGGTATTCGGGAGAGGTAGGACATTGTGAACGAATGGAAGGACTGGAACATATCACTGGCGTAGAAATGATAGATCAGTCACCCATCGGACGGTCAAGTCGGTCTACTCCAGCCACCTACACTAAGATCTTCGATTTAGTTCGGGACGTGTTTGCAGGCACGCAGAGTGCTAAACAACTGGGTTGGAAAGCTGGGCATTTTTCGTTTAACGTAGCTGGTGGACGTTGTGATGTTTGTGACGGTGCAGGCATGGTCACAATTGAAATGCAGTTCCTACCCGACATCGAACTTCCATGCGAGTCTTGTAACGGAACTCGTTACAAGCGTGATGCTCAATCGATACTTTATAATGGAAAGTCAATTACCGACGTTCTTGCGATGACGGTAGACGAAGCACTGTCCTATTTTGTAAAGCACGCACGAATCGTTCAGAAACTGCAGATTCTTAAAGACGTTGGACTCGGCTACATTAGTCTGGGTCAGCCCTCTACGCATATGAGTGGTGGAGAAGCTCAGCGGATAAAGCTTGCATCACATCTCGATGCACATGGCGATAGTAAGATGATTTTCATTTTTGATGAGCCAACAACTGGACTACACGTCCATGATGTTGCGGCCCTATTGTCTGCCTTCGATCGCCTTGTAGACAGGGGGCATACGTTACTCGTTATTGAACACAATGTGCACGTGATGGCTGCCGCAGATTGGATAATTGATTTGGGTCCAGAAGGTGGTGCAGGTGGCGGTAGGGTGGTAGCAACTGGAACCCCAAAGACGATGGCTTCGGTTACCTCATCGCACACAGGCGAGGCCTTGGCTACTTTCTACCGTGAGGTTGGCGTTGCGGAAAGTACCACGTGAATATTCGACTTGTGATTCGCATTGTTATTCCTACTGCAATTCTTGTTGTTGCCGTTTGGTACGTGCTACGTGGCGTAGATGTTGATTCGATGATTGCAATTGTCTTCAACGCAGATCCATTGATTCTACTAGCAAGTTTGCCAATAGTCTTGATATCTCACGTGATACGAGCGAGACGCTGGCAAACGCTACTCATCCCCACTGGATATGAGACGAGACTCACCACTGCCTTTAACTCCGTCATGATTGGATACGCAGCTAACACGATTATACCTCGTGTTGGTGAAATACTTCGTGGGTGGGTATTCGCTCGAAGACAGAACATTCCTGTTGCAACAGCGGTTAGTAGTGTAGTAATTGAACGCGTTATAGATGTTATTTCGCTCCTTGTGGCCATCGGAATTGTGACGTTCGCAGTGCCTGATAAGATGACGTCAATTATCCCTGGTTTTACTCCAGCAATGGTTGCAACTCGTCTTGCCTTGCCGGTCTCGCTAATTGCTGTGATTCTTATCCTCATAGTTTTCACACGCATTGGTAATGAATTTGTAGAGCGCATTGTTCGGCCTATTTATGCCAAACTCGCAGACTCACTACTGCACATCCTTGTCACGTTTCGCCATGGAATGAAGGTGATTGCTGAGCCTAAATTGTATGCTCGACTTGTGCTAGAGACCATAGGTATTTGGGTCTTTTACATTTTGCCTTTGTGGATTGTTACATTGGCGCTTCCGTTTGAGTCAGCCCATATGATTGGATTCGCCGAAGCTTCAATCATCTTGGTTGTTGTTGCCGTAGGCGTTACGATAGCCCCCACTCCAGGCGCACTAGGAGTATACCAAACGTTTGCTCAGGCTGCATTTGTTGCACTTGCGGGCGCTACAGCAACCGAAGGTCTCGCATTTGGAATTTTAACTTGGCTCGTGAACTATGGAGTTGCATTTCTTGTTGGAGCAATCTCTTGGTTCATAGAATCTCGCAATGGCATTACGTGGAAGAACGTACATTCCGCAAAAGAACACGTACAATGAATAACACAACCACAAACATGTTTGAAACAGATGTAATTATTATTGGTGCTGGGCCTTGTGGCCTCTTCACAGTATTTGAGGCAGGTCTGCTAAAATGGAAATGCCACCTCATTGATTATTTACCTCTGGCGGGGGGGCAATGCAAGGAGATATACCCGAAAAAACCCATCTACGATATCCCAGGATTCCCGTCGGTTATGGCAGGCGAGCTGGTGGATAATCTCATAAAACAAGGAGCCCCTTTCCATCCGGAATTCACATTGGGCGAGCGCGCCGAACAACTCGAAACGCTGGCTGACGGTAGGTTCCGTGTTACAACGTCCCGCGGAACATCTATCACCGGCAAGACCGTTTTTCTTGCCGGTGGACTAGGTTGTTTCGAACCGCGCAAGCCTAACATCAAAGGGATAGTTGATTACGAGGACAGAGGAGTAGAGTACATTATTAAGGATCCGGAGTTCTACCGCAACAAACGAGTGATTGTTGGCGGTGGGGGAGATTCTGCTCTCGACTGGACTATTGTATTAGCGGACATTGCATCCGAAGTAACGATGATCCACCGAAGTGCGCAGTTTCGGGCTGCACCGGATTCGGTTGCAAAGGCGCATGATCTTGCTTCACAAGGCCGCATCACATTAATTACCGATGCACAAGTATCAGCTTTACATGGTGGCGGAGCGCTTCACGGGGTTACTATAACGCAAAATGATGACACACAATTTGAGATGGAAGCAGACCACTATATTCCTATGTTTGGTCTTTCTCCTAAACTTGGTCCAATCGCCGAATGGGGCCTAACACTTAATAAGAACGCGGTAACGGTAGATCCAGTAACATTCCAAACAAATGTAAAGGGTATCTACGCTGTCGGCGATATTGCAGAATATCCACATAAACTGAAGCTCATTCTTTGTGGCTTTCACGAAGCAGCGATGGCTCTCAATTTTGAATATCAACGCCAACATCCAGAGAAGAAGCATGTTCTAAAATACACCACCGTAACTGGTGTTGGAAGCCTGTAGGCCCATGTGTGCCATGAACGTTGTAATTCTCAGTCTGGTCTATATGGCCTTGGTATCATGCGTTGATGATACTGACGGCAGGCAAACAAAACCCACATTGCAAACAGGAAAGCCCCTTGTGTTTCCACTGAAGGGGGCTACTGTTGCCGACGATTTTCCTGACTACACTTCAGCCGAAGCCGGTAGCCTCTATGACTCACTTCGCCAGGCCGGAATCGAATGGATTGCAATTACACCCTGTGGATACATCGATAGCACGTTTAGTACAAACATTGTTTGGACTAACTGGTCGAGGCGAGACTACGCTGAAGGTATACGCAACGCAAGGCGGCACGGACTAAAAGTAATGGTAAAACCGTATCTCTGGTCGATGGATTTTTTCTCGAAACAACGATGGACAGGTGATATCGCATTTAGTGATAGTTCAGAACGTGCCGCATGGTTTAGATCATACACTACTTGGATGGTTGAGTGTGCTATCTATGCGCGTGATGGGCGAGCTGAGCTGGTTTGTGTGGGTCTGGAGCTGCCACAATTGTCAGGTTATGAAGACCAATGGCATCATGTTATTGATACTGTGCGTTCCATTTTTTCTGGTGCACTTACCTACGCCTCTCACGGTCTGGACGAAGCAGAAGCAATAACGTTCTGGAACAAGCTTGACGTAATAGGGGTGAATATCTATCCAACGTTGAGTATGGCGGACGATCCTACAGATGATGATCTTCGCGGAGGATGGAGCCCCGTAACAGCCCGACTTCAACAACTTTCTCGCAGGCACTCTATGAAAGTATGTTTTACCGAGGCTGGCTTCCGGAGTGTAGAGCGTGCATATGAAAAACCCTGGGAGTGGCCTGAGCACAATCCACGTAATACAAATAACGAACACCAACGTCAGGCATATCAATCGTTGGCTGCCTCATGTTACGGTCAGCCCTGGTTCGGAGGCATCTTTTGGTGGAAGATGTTCACAGATCCTCGCCTAAATAACGAGGGGCGAGATGGATTCTCGCCCCAAGGTAAGCCTGCGTGGGAACAAATGAAAAAGGACCTGCTATTTAACGTTCACAGGCACTAGACTGCGCAATACAGACGTGCTCATGACAATGACCGAAGCGAATAGCCACGTTGAGACGATGCCATTCAAAAGAAAGTTGCCACCGTCACGATAGAATGCCATACCAGCCAGATAGCAAGCGCCAAGTCCAGAAAAACTAAGCGGATACATTGATCCGCTCAACCAAACTGCAAAGTTAGTGACGATGAAAAAGCCAATCGCGGCTAGCGTGCCACCACCAAGAACAACGGACGCTGGGCGCCATGATCGAATTGCATGGCCAAAGATGCTGATAGCGAACACTGAACCATAAACCCACGGTTGGGCACCATGCAGGGCGTACTCTGAGCCAAAGACAAACCCCAGTGCTGCGTCGCTGAGAAGCATAGCAGCCAGCGGAACCACCACGGCACGGAGTCTATCAGCAAACAGCACGCCACCCATTAATGCAATGGCCATTACTGGTGTAAAGTTTGGCCAATGCGGCATCAAACGGCTAAGCGCAACAAGTGAGATTGTTGTTATGGCTGCCGTATCTAGAATACGTTGTGGTTTCATTTTGATGACCCTTGAGAAGAGGAGAACGTCCAACACACTAAGTTTACATAATCCTGATTATACTTCAGATGGAGGAGGTGAAAAGTGCCAATTATATGCAAATGATCAGTGCGTAACACTAACTCTACCAAGCGCTTCGGTTACTTTGTCTGCAGCTTCTTGTAAGGTAGCTGCTACAAGGAAATCGAGTCCAGATTTGCGTAAAATTTCACGTGCCTCTTCGGCGTTTGTGCCATCAAGACGAACAATAAGTGGCACGTTTACGTCCACTTGTTCGAGTGCTTGAAGAATGCCATTTGCCACTCGATCGCATCGTACGATGCCACCAAAGATGTTGATAAGGACTGCTTCAACGTGAGGGTCGCTCATCATGATCCGGAAGGCATTAGAGATTCGCTCTACGTCGGCTCCACCACCCACATCCAGGAAGTTGGCCGGTCTACCACCAGCGAGCTGGATGATATCCATGGTTCCCATTGCTAGTCCAGCACCGTTTACCATACAACCCACGTTGCCATCAAGTTTAATGTAGTTCAGGCTGTATTTCCCGGCTTCGACTTCAAGTGGATCCTCTTCTTCGATATCACGCAATGCAGCCCATTCTGGGTGACGATATTCGGCGTTATCATCAAGGTTCACTTTAGCATCGAGGGCGATAAACTTACCGTCTGGGGTAGATACCAATGGATTAACCTCAAGCATGCTACAGTCCATGTCCTGGTACGCAGCATAGAGCTTCGTAATAAAGCTAATAAAGTCTTTCAAGTAAGCACCGCTAAGTCCAAGGCCAAAGCCAAGTTCACGTGCCTGGAATGGCATGAATCCGACCGTTGGGTCAACATGCACTTTAATAAGTTTTTCAGGTGTCTCTTCCGCTACTGTTTCGATCTCCACGCCGCCTTCAGAAGACACGATAATAACATCCTTACCAACTCCACGATCGAGAAGAATTGAGCAATAGTACTCGTGGCCAATATTGCAGCCTTCTTCGATCAGGACCCTACGGACGATCTTGCCTTCTGGGCCAGTCTGGATTGTGACAATCTTGTTTCCTATGAGACCTTTGGTTATGTGATATGCACGATCGGCAAGGTTGCCATCGGTAACAACAGTTACCCCACGGAGTGGTTTGTCGTTTAGCATTATAGCTTCATCGGAATCGGGATCATGAAGAGTCCCCTTTCCTCTTCCACCGGCATGAACCTGGGCCTTTATTACAATTGCCGAAATTCCACGGGCAACAAACTCAGTGAAGGCGGTTTCACCTGCTTCTACAGCAGAATAAACGGCCTTGCCTTGTAAGACCGGTACACCATAGCGCCGAAGCAGCTCTTTTGCTTGGTATTCGTGAATATTCATTGTGTCCTCAATGTTGGAATGTTCGTGTCGTATTTTTGGTAAGCAACAAATTTACGGAACCCCGCCGGACTACGCTAGGAAGCATCATCCACATGCACATTGCCCGCTATTATATTTTGGCCACTGTAGTCGTTCTGGGATGGTTAACAATTCGCCCCTTGTTCGTCGTAGATATGAGCCCAGGGAGCGAAAAGAACCCTATTCGACTGATGCTCACGCCTTCCACAGATGCCCAAGCCATCATGAGAAACGGTGATGTTTTGGCAAAATTCCTATATGCTGAAACGGGGCTCTATATTAAAGTTGCCGTCCCCAACTACTACATAACAGTAGTGGAGGCCTTTGGAACGGACAGAGCCGATATGGCCATCATGAATACGCTCTCATATTTATTGGCAAATTCCAAGTATGGAGCTCGTGCTGTACTGAGGGTAGCAAGGCGTTATGGCGAATTGTCCTACCGGGGTGAGTTTATTGTCCTGGCCAATAGCGGTATCGATTCTCTTTCTCAGCTAAACGGCAAAACGATTGCCTACGTAGACCCATCTTCAACGTCGGGATATATCTACCCAAAGGAGATGTTGCGTCAACGTGGCATCATTCCCAAGGAAGAGGTCTTTGCAAATGGACACAACCAAGTAGTGACCAAGGTGTATCAGGGAGATGTTGACGCAGGAGCGGTGTTTTATTCTCGACCAGACTCTGTGACGAATGAGCAACTAGATGCACGCACGAAGATTGCTACCGAACACCCAGATGTTTTTTCGAAGGTAAAAATTATTGCCCTTACAGAACCTATACCAAACGATCCAGTTGTTGTCCGCAAGGGGCTCCCGCAGGCCATTGTTGGCCGTTTGATTAGAGCACTGATGCTCTTTCAGGAAACGAATGAAGGAAAGAAGTCACTCATGTCTATCGCAAGTGTTGAAGGGTTTCACCCCGCAACCGATGATGACTATGACGACATCCGAACGTTGGTATCTAAGTACGGGATTGACGTTGAGAAGTCCGTCCGCAAAAAGAAATGAATTATTTTATCAGCTTCCGTGCAAACACCGTTACGCCACGAGCTACGCCGCTTACAAGAGATGCAAGGTCCTCTAGTGAAGGCTTCACTCGAGCGAGTAGATTCTGTTCGAGTAATCGTATGTCATGGGTAATGCCAGTAATGTTATCGATGCCAACTGACAACTTTTCAAGGTCCACGTTCAGACGGTGTACTGTTTCCCGTGTCTGATCCAAAACCAGACCAGCCTTTTCGATCATTGGACGGCTCTTGACAGTAAAGTCATTGACGTCCCTCTTGATCTCTTCGGCAACAATTGTTATACGATCAATGTCCTTGCCTACACGTAATGCTACCATTGCGAGTACAACAAAAAGAACCGTGGCAGCACCAAGTGCTATGCAGAGAAAGATAAGTAGGGTTTGATCCATAGTAATGAGTTATCAGATCACTTGAACTCAGATCGGAATGCGTCTGTCCCAGCTTTCGCAGCATCGCTAACCTTTTGAGCACGATTCTTGGCTTCTCGCAAAACCTGCTCCGCGCTAGACATTAAATTATCTGCTTGATGACGAGCGCTCGACACGATACTCTCGGCACGAATGCGACCTTCGTTAATAACGTCCTCGAGCCCATCTTCGAACTGGCCACTTGCCTTATTAAAAAGTTGCTGTGCCTTGTCTACGACGTCATCGGTTTTGTCAGAAATTTCTCTGCGAAGTTCGCGACCACTTTTGGGTGCAAATAACAGCGCAGCAACTGTCCCTACTGCACCACCGATAACCGCACCAATGAGGAAACCGCGGGTGTATGAGCCATTGTTATTATTCATTGTATTCTCCGTTCTAAATTACCATTGCTCTGGGAGCGTAATGGGATGGTTTTGTGAAATCAAAATAAACTCTGCAAACTCCCGAACAGCCCCATATCCACCGGCTGCTGAACAAACATAATGAGCTACATCGCGAATAACTCTAACGGCGTCTGACGGACATGCCGAAAGGCCAGATAAACGCATCGCATGTAGGTCATTCACATCGTCTCCAATATACGCAATGTCTTCAGTTGAGATAGACATCCGGCGTGCCAACTCTTGCAATGTTGTTGTCTTGTCCCTACTACCCAAGATGACCTCCGAGATCTTCAGTTTCTCGGCTCGACGAGCGACGATAAGTGAGTTTTCACTTGTGATTATCGCCGTTCGTAGGCCCGAACGGTGAAGTAGGGTCAATCCCATTCCATCTCGTGTACTGAAACGTTTGAGCTCTTCTCCTCTCTCCGAGTAGTACATTGCGCCGTCGGTTAATGTTCCATCAACATCCATTACGAGTAACTTTACTCTGCTTGCACGTTCAGTTGTGGTCACGAGTTGTCCCTTGCTTCGTTAGTTTTGTCCTACAAAATAACAATGGATCCTCATGGCCAAAAGATATGTTCTCGTCACGATCTCCGTCCCAGACGAGCAAGTGGATATCTCCATAGCTGTCCTGTCTGGCTATCCCTTGATCGGAATTGAGCAAGGAGTTGACGAATGTACCGTGAGCTTTGATCAGAATGATTGGCAGACGTCGTTTGCAGAGTCGATGATTCAAGAAATGACGGATATGGGGCTAACGGCTTCGGTCGCAAAAATCCATATTGAAGAAGATCAAAATTGGAACGCAGAGTGGGAAGCAAGTATCGAGCCGGTGATTGTCAATAACCGCATCGCCATTGTCCCCGAATGGCGTGCACGTGATTATGACTATCCTCTAACACTTGTTATAACTCCCAAAATGTCCTTTGGCACCGGCCATCATGCTACAACGCGAATGATGTGTATGCTCGTCGAGACGTATGTAACACGTAGTGATGTTTGGGTAGACGTTGGAACCGGCACTGGCGTTTTGGCCATCCTTGCAGCAAAACTTGGAGCAAAGGAAGTTTTTGCATTCGACAACAACGAATGGTCGATTGTCAACAGTCATGAAAATGTTGACCGTAACAACGTCAAAGACATCGTCCGTCTTGAGTTAACGGAACTCCAGGATGTGGCGTTGCCTATGTGCGACGGGCTGGCTGCAAACCTATACCGACATTTAGTAATCCCCTACGCTGAGTCGTTTATCAAGGCCGTGAAGCCAAATGGTATTATCCTGGTGTCCGGAATTCTGAAGTACGACAAGGACGATGTTGCTGCCCCATTTCTTGAACACGGCTGCACTATTGAAGCGAGTTTAGCCGAGACAGAATGGTGCGCTATCGCATTCCGTACGCCAAGAACACGGCCGTGAGCAAAAAGCCGAAACAGCAATCGTGGATACCCGTAGTCTTGGGAATAGTATTCGGTGCCGTACTCATCATACTTGTTCTAAACGGCGGAATGTGCGAGCGATATGAACGCAAGATGTTGCGTCAAAAAGCGATGCAAGACTATCTCAACTCGATGCGCAAACACCAATCCATGCCCAGATAGCTAATCAGTTATTCCAGTACTGCTGAGCAAAGAAGAAAACATCGCTACCATTCCGACCCTCGAGAAGGAATACCACATCGTTTTTGGACCGACGTTCGAGGAATTCTCGTGCATCATATTCAGGTATCTCTGCATGGCGTGCTAGATCCGTAACAATCACACGTCCAGCGTTAGCTAGTATCATGCGGTGAAGGATTGCATCAACACGTCTGTTCTCGATACGAAAGTCTTTACGGCTACTCAGTAAGAGCCAGCCCCCTATAATCACGTGAGCTGAACCTAACAGGAAACAAGTAAGAATATCCATGTACATCGCAGACCCTTGCACCCAGCCTGCAATACCAAAAAGAAGGTACACGAGACTGAAAACAGAAATCAACGCACCAAGTAGATATTTTATCCGAAACATAGTTGAAACCTCCGCTACAGTTATAAAACTACGAAGTGGGTAACTTAGTACCAATACGAATTCGTAAAAATTATGCACGCGATACGATCGGACCACTCAAAGATTCTCGAACAGCTAGTTGCGTCCGAACCCATCCTTGCGGCCGCCGCCTCGCTTTCTCTATCCAGAAATACTGCCGTTAAAACACTAACGGGCTCCGCTCGTGCGGCCATGATTGCAGCGTTATGGACCATTGGTGATTCTCCGATTTTCATACTCACGTCCGATGACAAGACCGTAGATGACCTTGTTCATGACCTTGCAACGATTGTTGGTGCCGAAATTGTTGCAGGTGTTCATGGCGCGGTCAGAAATAGTGCACTTGCAGCAGGTGGAATGATCCATCATGATCAAGTTGATGCACTTGTACGACTTCGGGAACAAGAACGTTTCATCATCATCGCCTCAACTGCGGCGCTTGCCCTTCGCCTACCTGAAAATAGTGATCTACATTCGGCCAGAATGGTGGTTGAGCGAGGTATGGAAGCGCCCTTCGATAATTTCGTAACCACGCTTGTCCTTGCTGGTTTTGAGCGCACGGACTTTGTATCAAAGCCAGGTGAGATTGCAGTCCGTGGTGGAATCGTAGACGTCTTTCCTGGTGGTTGGGACAACCCGCTTCGACTTGAATTTTGGGGTGATACGATAGATTCGATCCGCGAATTTGAACCTCTATCGCAGCGTTCAATTCGCGAGCACAGCTCGGTTTCGTTCCTTGGACATGTTTATCATGCCGACGATGAGACGTTAGGAAGTGGGTTAATGGATCACGTTCCCCCTTCATGTATTCTTGTTCTTGATGGGCCGGAGGCAATATCCTCAGAGATCCATCGCCTCAATCTAGATGTTGACGTATCTGCTTGGACGTGGCCTACGCTTCGCATTAATCCGCTGGGTGAAGTCAATATCACCGTAAAAACGTCAGCACAACCCTCGTTTAGCGCATCAATTGAAATGCTCATCCGCCAATCAACCCAACTGATATCAAAGGGTTTTACGGTTTTCGTGGGCGCTGATGGACAACAAAACGTTAAGAGAATCCGTGAACTTTGCTACGCACTTGCTGACCAGGTAGAACAAGAAGACCCCGACGATGGGGCCGCGTTGCATCTGACGATTGATAAGATTGTATGGATCAGTCAGTCGCTCAGCGAAGGGTTTCTCTGGGATGGGCTCAAAATTGCCTGTTTTACAGAACACCAGGTCTTTGGTAGGCAGAGGGCTCAACGTAGATCAAAGAAGCAAGAAGGGGGCTTCTCCCTTCGTGATTTACAACAATTGCATAGGGGCGACTATGTAGTTCACGAAGACAAGGGTATAGGACGGTTCGACGGACTTGATACCATCACGATAAACGGTGCCTCTGTTGAATGTGTCAAGCTCACGTTTGATGGTGGCGACAATCTATATGTTCACCTGAACTATGTTCACAAACTCTCCAAGTATGCTAGCGAAGAAGGCGCTGTACCAAAGCTCAGCAAGCTTGGATCGGCCGAATGGGAAAGAAAGAAAGCCAAGGCAAAGAAGCGGATCAAGGACATTGCCCGTGATCTTATCAAGCTCTATGCCCAACGTAAATCTCAACCTGGATTTGGTTTTCCTCCGGATACACTCTGGCAGAAGGAATTGGAAGCATCGTTTCAGTATGAAGACACGCCGGATCAGGCACGGGCAACTTCTGAGGTGAAGTATGACATGGAGCAGGCCACGCCAATGGACAGACTTGTCTGCGGAGATGTTGGCTTCGGAAAAACAGAGGTGGCCGTTCGGGCGGCGTTTAAGGCAGTGCAGTCTGGTAGGCAAGTTGCCATCCTCGTTCCTACAACAATCCTTGCAGAACAACATGGTGTTACGTTCCGAGATCGTCTACATCGTTATCCAGTTGTGGTAGATGTTCTTTCTCGTTTTCGCTCACGGCAAGAGCAAAAGGAGATATTAGAACGGATAGCAACGGGGCGTGCAGACATCGTTATCGGCACCCACAGACTGTTGAGCAAGGATGTGGTATTCGAAAATCTTGGTCTCTTGATTATTGATGAAGAACATCGATTTGGTGTCTCAGCCAAAGAGAAACTGCGCCAACTCCGCACCACAGTAGACACTCTAACGCTAACAGCAACGCCAATTCCGAGAACCTTGAACTTCTCATTGATGGGTGCTCGAGACCTTTCGGTGATTGAAACACCACCGAGAAACCGCCTACCTATTAAGACCGAGATACTACAATGGTCTGACGACGTTCTTCGTGAAGCCTTGCTCAATGAACTAGAACGCGGCGGGCAGGCCTTTATCGTAACAGATCGCATCAAGGACATGGACAAGCTCATGATGAAAATAAAGATGCTTGTTCCGGCATTACGCGTTGTTATGGCCCACGGGCAAATGGAGACAGAAAATCTCGAAGATGTAATGGAAGGTTTTCTCGAGCGGAAGTTCGATGTGCTCATTGCAACGAAGATTATTGAATCGGGACTCGATATTCCGAACGCAAATACAATGATCATTGAGAATGCTGATAATTTTGGCCTCGCAGAACTATATCAGTTGCGCGGACGCGTTGGTAGATCCAATACTCAAGCGTATTGTTTCTTACTAATTCCATCTCCCCACACACTATCACGCACAGCACTACGCAGGCTGCAGGCACTTGAAGAGTACACGGATCTTGGGTCTGGATTTCAGTTGGCAATGCGTGATCTGGAGATCAGAGGTGCAGGAAACCTGCTCGGTGGCGAACAGAGTGGATTTATCATGGATATGGGCTTTGAACTCTATCAAAAGATCTTGGACGAGGCCGTTACGGAACTGCGTCATGAAGAATTTTCTGACTTGTTTTCTGGGACAAAGGAACTATCGCACGACTTTACAAACGAGGATATCGCTGTTGAACTTGATGCTGATGCCTTGCTGCCGAAATCCTACATTCCGGGTGATACAGACCGTTACGATGTGTATAAGAGACTCTACAACGCCCATGAACAGCATGAGGTAGACGCCGTGTTTAATGAGCTGCGCGACCGTTTTGGCTCGTTGCCTCTTCAGGCCGAAGAGCTTCTATTTGCCGTGCGGCTTCGCATCGCGGCACTTCCTAGCGGCTTCTTACGCGTAAACGTACGTGAAGGCAGACTCCTTGCCGAATTACCTGCGGAGACGCACGTGCGTTGGTATGAACAGGTCTTCAAGCAGATATTGCCACTGATTAACTCCATTCCGAACACCCATTTTGTTCAGCAAGGTAAACGATTGTTGATCGAAGTGCAGCTTGGCAGACGTGAAGACGCTGTGCCTGTACTTGAACGATTTTCAGCAGCAGCAGCCCCATCAGAACGCTCTCTGGAGGAATCACCTTGACAACGTTGCTCGCAATCGAAACAAGTGGAAATGTTTGTAGTGTGGCCGTTTCTGTTGACGGGGCTCTTCGCACCTCCACGGAAATCATTGTTGCCAATGTGCACGATGAGGCACTATTGAGATGTGTCCGTGAAACGATGTACAATGCAGATGTTTCCGTAGGTGATCTCGATGCTGTAGCAGTTTCCTCGGGTCCAGGTTCATTTACCGGTTTGCGCATTGGTGTCTCCTTCGCTAAGGGACTTTGTTACAACAATTGTCCTAGGTTGTTAGCCGTTCCAACACTTACATCACTGATGCATGCAAGTACGGAGGTTGCTCGCCTTGCAGGATATTCGTCGATCATGGCCGCGATAGCTTCGCACCGTGATTTGTACTACGTATCCATTAGTCCTACGGAGCATCCAACGCACGTTTCTGAAGTTTTACTTTTAACTCGTGAAGAAGCACTTTCTCACGTCAATCAAGCAACGTTAGTTGTAGGACCAGCAGCAGAATTGTTTTCTGCGTTGCCTATAAGTGGTCTTACGCGGCTTTCTGCAAGGTTTATCGCATACGCTGCTTGGCGTCTGCTTGCTGCTAATGTGCCATTTGTGGACTCAACGACGTTTGTACCTGATTACAACCAAGAATTTGTTATACAGGCCAGAAAGTCAAGTTCTGAAGGGTGATGACACTTCAATAGCGGCACCGTTCAATTTCGTAGTTTTGTGCTTTCCCACGACTATGCCCTTCCTATGATCCAACGGTATACAAGGCCCGATATGGGCGCAATTTGGTCTGATGAGAACCGCTTTTCGATTTGGCTCGAGATAGAAATCCTCGCCTGTGAAGCTCAGGCAGAACTTGGTGTTATCCCAAAGGAAGCTGCGGTAGAGATTCGTCAGAAGGCACGTTTTGATGTCCAACGTATCCTAGAGATTGAAGAGATTACGAAACATGATGTTATCGCGTTTACAACTAATGTGGCTGAGTACGTAGGACCATCATCACGTTTCATTCATCTAGGTATGACGTCGAGTGATGTCCTTGACACGTGTCTTGCAGTTCAGCTCAAACAAGCTGGCGAACTATTGTTGGCGGACCTTATCACGCTCCGCGATATTCTTGGTTGTAGAGCTCAAGAGTTTAAGCACGTAATCTGCATCGGTCGTTCGCACGGAATTCACGCGGAGCCCACTACATTTGGACTCAAACTGGCGCTTTGGTATGAAGAATGCAAACGTAGCATATCTCGTATGCAGCGGGCACTTGATACCATCAGTGTAGGTATGATCTCGGGTGCAGTAGGTACGTTCGAACATATTTCATCAGACGTGGAAGCTTACGTTTGTGCTAAGTTAGGACTCCGCCCTGCACCCGTGAGCACACAGGTAATTCAGAGAGATCGTCATGCAGAGTATCTCACTACGTTATCAATAATTGGTTCGTTCCTCGAAAAGATAGGCACTGAAATCAGGCATTTGCAGCGCACGGAAGTACGTGAGGCGGAAGAGTATTTCTCACCTGGCCAGAAGGGCTCTTCGGCTATGCCCCATAAACGCAATCCAATTTTGAGTGAGCGTATCTGTGGTATGGCTCGAATCCTACGAGGAAATGCCATGGCAGCAATTGAAAATAATGCCTTGTGGCACGAAAGGGATATCTCGCACAGTTCTGTTGAGCGCGTGATTTGTCCCGACTCTACCATTGGCCTCGATTATATGCTGCACTTGGCCACAGGTCTCATAGATAAGCTCCTCGTATATCCAGAAACAATGAAGCGCAATCTTGAGCTCACGCACGGTCTTCCGTTTTCACAAAGCGTATTGCTTGCATTGGTGCGCAAGGGAGTAACGCGCGAGCAAGCGTATACAATGGTTCAACGCAATGCTATGATGACATGGGAAACGAAGACTCCATTTCAAGAGACTCTCGAGTCTGATCAAGAAATTCTGTCGCACTTCTCTACCACCGAACTCAACGATATATTTGACGATTCACGGATGCTGAAGAATGTGGATCACATCTTTGTTAGATGTGGCTTAGAATAAAACGTGCGCAGATTCATTTGTCATCTCGCTGTGTTCATAGCCTCGCTGATGCATGTGCTAGACGTTCATTCTCGCTCGGATGACGGTAAGGTACTAGCGGGTAAGTATTGCCAGTCTTGTCATGTGCAGCCCCTTCCCGAGCACCTTGACAAACCAACATGGGTTGCAAAAGTATTTCCAATAATGAGGAAGTATCTCGGTCTCGATCAGCTACCCCAACGAGAGACCTTGCCACATGACTTGGCAGCATTCTATCCAACGTTCCCGGCAATGTCTGAAGACGAGTGGTTTGCTGTGGCTCAGTGGTACATCGATAATGCGCCATCTGTCTTGCCGCAGCCTGCACCTGTAAAGGTTGAAGGAATTACCGAGAGATTTGAGTCGATACCTATCGTGCGAGACGTACAGATGCCAATGACTACACTCGTTAAGTTTGATGTAGTACGGAAAAACTTGATAATCGGTGACGGTATGGGAAATGCACTCTTCGTAACCGATCTAGCTGGTAAGGCGATCTCTCGTATTGCGCTTTCTGGTCCACCATCCTGCGTGGAGGTTCGGCCTGATGCGTGGTATGTAACTGACATGGGCAGACTCCTTCCTCATGACTCCGCAATTGGTAGCTTACTCCAGGTGACATGGGTGCGTGACTCGCCAATGATTTCAATCCTCATCGACTCACTTCGTAGGCCAGTACACGTGGTTGTTGCAGATATGAATGCTGATGGACGCAACGACTATTTGATATGTGAATATGGCAACCTCATCGGTCGATTTGGTTGGTACGAAATATCAAGCAATGGTAAGAAGAAGTATCATTCGCTTGCACCCGTACCAGGTGCTATTCGTGCTGTGCTCCGAGATATCAATGGTGATGGTAAACTAGATATCATCGTACAAATGGCACAGGCGCGTGAAGGACTCTTTGCATATATGAATAAGGGCAAGGGGCGTTATGTTGCTAAAGAACTTCTTGTTTTACCCCCTTCTTTTGGGTCTTCTTCATTCGAATTCGCCGACGCCAATGGAGATGGAATCGACGATATAGTGGTAACAACTGGTGACAATGGAGATTACGATACTCCCCCATTGAAGCCCTACCATGGCGTGTACGTTTTTACAGCACGTAAGGATGGTAGTTTTAGACAGGAGTTCTTCCAGCACCTTGATGGTGCATATGGCGCAAAAATCAGAGACTTCGACGGAAATGGCACCAAAGACATGCTTTCATTTAGTTACTTCCCGCGGTTGGACCGTGGGGACTATGACTTGCTACGTTATGACTCTGGCGTAATGACTTCATCTGTTACATCTTGGCGCGTTGCTAACGCTGAGATTGGCCGATGGCTTGTATCTGACGTTGCAGATGTTGATGGAGACGGTGACGATGATATGTTGATAGGAAACGTTTCCATAGGGCCAGGAACTGTGCCTGAAGAAACAACGCGGACGTGGATGAACAACGGCGTTGTTGCCTTGTATCTGCGAAATACCACCAAGTAGTTATTCTACAATTATGCCAACAGTCTTGCGGTGGCCAGCAGCAGTAATAGTTAGAAAGAAATTACCTGTGGCAACATCCGGAATAATCGCACTAACCCTACTTCCTGTTCGAACAGTGTTCAGCTCAATACGTTTGCCAAGCAAATCTGTCAAAATTAATTCATCAGCATCGGCCATGATAGTTCGCCCATTGATTGAGTATGTAGGGCCCAACAAACGAATGAGACGCGAACGGCCACCATCAATACAAACATCGTCGAGTGTGAAAAGTCCATGGTTGAGTTTAACCGTTCTCGGTGCAACATCAAATATCACACTATCAATTGAAATTGCTATCTGGATGGAGTCTCCCAATACCGCCCTTGCAACGTCTCTTCTATACGTACGACTTGTTCGTGGTGCTAATCGAAATGGAAATCTCATTCGAAACGTTGTGTCATTGATTCGTTCAGCAGTGCGCACAGGGACAAGGGTTGTTGCCCGAATGTTAACCAGTATCGTCCCTGAAAGCTCACGAGAGCTCTGTTGTGCACTCGCTACACGTACATAGATGTTAACGGTGTCTCCCGGTTTCGCCCTTGCATTGTCAACGCTTATCGTCAACTCAGGAAGAGCCAATACACGTGGTTGGATGTAGATACTATCTACCACAACACAACCTTCTTGCGTGGTTATCTCAACAACAAACCACTGAGGTTCGTTGACGTATGGCGTCAGGACTGTGTCTCCGCCTGCGGACACATTCGTCGTGAATGCATTGCGCCACACGTATCGCTCACCACCAGAGGCATACAAAAAGGTGCTTTCGCCGGCGTCAACAAGCGTGTCGGATGCCCAAAGTCTCACCCTACGCTGACCCGAGGTGCCGGTAGCGATACGTTGTATACGTCTGACCACGCCAGACTCACCTTGGTAAGCCCCATAGGCAATCAAACTATCATCAAGCCTGTACGATGAGAGTCCATTGAGCCCACCCATAAATTGTGCAGTGATTGCACTCGTCAACCCGAGCTGTCCCAGACCTATTATTCCTCCGCTACCGCCTCCTCCTGGTCCATGCCGGAAGATGTCGGAGATAACGTTCCCACCAGATCCACCTGATACATCTGCGGTAATCGTTCCAACGATTGAGTCTGTGAACAGCGCTATGGTACCGCCACTTCCACCACCACCGGCACCGTCGTTCATTGCGTTGGGGGCATTGGTGCCGCGCGCTTGCAGCGCGAGTTCTATCCTGCAGATAATAACCGGTGCCCGAATGATAATCACTCCACCGCCGTTGCCACCGTTTGTTCCATGGAAGTCATTCTGATGTCCTGCGCCCCCTCCACTGCCTACCATCAATCTGGTGGATTGAAGCAAATCATCAAGAATGGAATTACTGCGTCCACCAACATTGCGTTCACCAAATGCTGTCGTTTGATATCCACCCTGACCGCCACGTCCGGCGAGACTTCCACCAGCTCCTCCAGAATTGCGAGCCTGGCCGGAGCGCTGTGAAGTTACAACGTCAGTAGCAGTGTCCTTTGAGTTCGAACTAGCGAATTGCCCAATTTCTCCCGAACCATTTACCTTGATTGTTCCTTGCAGAACTAGCGTGTCCGAGCAATCGATGCTGAGCACTCCACCACTTCGCCCATTCCAGGGCATCACATGCAGGGTGTCCACGATTCTTCCAGTAGAAGATTGCAGAGTGTTAACAAGTTGAAGACCATATGTGGCATCGTATTCGTTTACGATAGAGGTTGTTAAATAGATCGTTGTCCCAATGACGGTATCCACGAAGCTGTTCTCGCATCGTCCAACATTTTCTCGTGAGTTGCTGGCAGTCTGATGTAGTAAAACTTTATCACCACCACGAAAGAATGATGGATTGTTAACCTTTAGCACGCGTCCACACCGATTGATAGACTCAACGGGAGTAGACCGACTTGCATATCCCGACCAATCGCTTTGTGCTGTAAGTATCGAGACAGAGTAGCACATGAGCGCCGATATAATTACGAAGGAGGCCCTCATCGTGTTGATAGAATTCGCCAGCGTGTAACATCAGTGTCATACCAGATGGTGATCGCGGTATTCTCATCGAGTGTGATGTCTGTTGCATTTCTCAATAGAAAGCGATGTTCTGGCTGGGATCCAGCCCCTTCATGTTGGATGTTTAAGATGCCCTCGGTAACAAGAACAACGATGACTCTACCATCGCGTTCATCGGCACAGCCAGTGAGTGTAGTTATTGCAACATTGGCTGCGATGCGAAGCACCGTTGTAGGCCCGATGTTCAAATCGTTGATCAGACCAGCGCCGAGAACTTTCTTGTCATAGTTTGGTAGCGCTAACATCGATACCTGGACAAGTCCGCTGGCGTTTACATCATAGACGTGCGTTAGAGTCCTCGTGTCAAACGCACCGGCTGTTGACAGCGAGATCTGCACCGGGCGTGCCTCCGTACTACTTCCTAGAAAGACGTCTCCTCCTAGCGCAACCAGGGACATCTGAGACATTTCAGATATGAAGCAGCCACCGAATGCGATGGCTCTACCGGGAGCAATAGCGTTGGCCCGTCCTAATACGCCAATAGCAGTTCCTGCATGAGCAACACCAGATGCGTCAGCGCGGCCGAACGTACCAATTGATGTTGTAAGCGTACCGCCGTTGCCGCCACGAATTGCGCTTCCCATTGATCCAGTAATCGTATCACTTGCAACGGTTGAATTTGATGCAGAGTGACCACGAACACCAATTCTCTCCGATAAGGGGCTCCCGGAATACGAGGATGACTGTGAAACGCCAACAATTCCTACTCCGTTGGTGTTAGCCGTAGATAGAATGCCAATATGGGCTGTGCCCGATGTTATCACCTCAATTCCTCTTCGCGGTGGTGTTGTGCCCCCTATGTCGATAGCCGTTCCGTTACCCGTTGTTAGAGCGTTGTATCGCAAGCCGGTTCCTCCAGTAATATCGATCCCTGATCCGAGGGAAGGCCGTTCGCCACCAGAAGGACCACCGATTCTAATGCCAGTTCCAAGACCATTTGCTACGCTTCGGATTACAAGACCTGCGTCTTCTGAACCACTTGCCCCTACGTCGTGAATAAGCAACCCAGTGCTTGTTGTTGTTCCTGTCATAGAAATCACAAGTGCGTCTCCGTTAATAGGGAGTACACTCCCGATTCGCACCACCTCTCTATTTGTTGCACCAATGCCATTTCCAACACTCAACGGTCCACGAACCCACGTTGTGCCAGCACCATCAATTTCCATCGCACGAATCAGCCCGCCGGCGCCGGCAAAGAATTGTATCGGTTGCCCTACCGGCGCGCGCTGTGCTATAATCAGAGGCATGGGGGCCGCGGATTCGAGACGGGCTGAGCTCATACTCTGTGCAGACAGTCGCATGCTGCATGAGAAGAGGAGCGCAGTTGTGATGATCGTGTTGATTCGGAACATTGGCTAGACGTGTATCAATTCGGTTGAACCATCAGCCATGCGATCCGGTCTGCTGGTCCGAGTGGTACCGAGGTCTCGACGGTAAATGTGTCATTTATGTCATCAATTGCTGTAACACTTATGCCAATTGTTGTCCCAGGCGGATTGACCATTGTTACTACTGGGATGGACCCTGACGTGATGTTTGTGCCCACGGGAATGATGTGGACAAAGTTTCCTATTACGGGGACGAATATTCCCCTGACAATATCTTGTAATGGTTGCTTCCATGAGAGTACTCCGCCTGTAGAACTTGTAAGTGCCATTCCATCTGAAACAGGGGCCGCATCTGGTAAGGTGTAGGTTACATCTGCTGTTTGAGCTCCAGCCTTAAATGCCGTAAAGTTCAGACCACCAGCAATGGGTTCGGCAAATCGAAGTTCGGTTGCTGACCCATTATTCGAGAGTAGTACCGTCTTTGCAATGTCAACAGGTGCAATTGGATTGATAGTGCCAATTCCTATGAAGCCCTGGCGAGGTCCCGCGATACCTATAACACGCAGAGCCTCAGAAGCATTGGAGGCGAGAACAAGATCTTGAGCGTTGCTCGTGCCGAGATATTGCTGGTTTGCCGCGGTACCGCCCTGGGTGATCGGAGTTCCATCGAGTTGCCAAAACGATGCATTCGTCCACGAGAGTGATGCCGTCTGACCCGTTACAGACTGAATTGTGAGCGCCTGTCCGGCCATACCCGCCGTTGGTGGTAGAAGTAGCGTGTAACCTGCTACGCCCGTTGTTGGTAGTGTTAGAGATACCGTAGCGGGTTGAGTATTGCGAAGATTGAGCGTCCCCGTTGTTTGACTCTGACCGGAGGCAGTGATGCTTGCAACACTGATGATCATGAATGTTATGATCGAATTCAAGGTAAAAAGCGATGCCATACTACTGTCCTTCAGATTGATGAAACATGTAATGTGCGTTGAAGTCTCAACGCTTGATTTCCCACTCAAGGGTTTCAGTAGCAAGTAAAGGGGCTGATGTACGGAAGATCATCTCATTATTAGTCGTATTAATCGCAAGCGTCACTGCTATTGTTGTAGTGTCTGCAACAACGCGAAACGTGACGGCACTTGGATCAGATACTATCATGGTTGGTCTATATCTGAATATGAAGGTCTTGTTGTCACCAATAATCTGACCGCGTTCTACCACATCCGTGGTCCGACCGATTCGTAATATGTTGCCATCCCGCCTGACACGTACGCCGGATTCACCAAGTAGGGAGATGGAACCAGCGATCTCGTTTAAGGATGTTACTAGTCCAGTTACCTCCGGAGATAGTGCCCGTGCCACATCAGCAATGGCAGCATTCTGAGTAAATGCTGTTGGTACAAGTTCGGTTTTTGGTGTACGCTCCAGAGCGCCATCAACGCTAATACCAAGAAACGCCTTGCCGTTGCGAATTGTTGCCATCGGTAAGGGACTAGTGGCACCTAGCACAACGGTGCAAATCCCTCCTACTAGGGTGACGCGAAGCTCTTCTACAGCAAGTGGAACGCCCCCTACGGCAACCGCATACCAGCGGACCACTATGGTATGTAATCCGTCTGCTGTCTGTGTGTCTCCTAGAACGAGACGCACCTCTACCGTGGACGATACTTGCGCACGTAGGGTAAACGTGCAAATCGTCAGTAGGCAAACAAGCTGGATGAATATCATGGCGATTCCTAGGAAGTCTCGTTGACTTCCTCGTGTCGCCAATCTCTATAAACGTGACACTTCTGTTGGTCTAATCATAAAAATGGCCAAACACCAGAGGCAACCAATTGTTAATCCACCTGTCTCACGCTCCATTTCTCCGTCCCACCACTGTCCGTTGGTTTGGCCTAGAAGAACTAGCGCCCAAACGGCATACATACTAGCGCAGAGCAGCGCTATATACCTTGGATCTCGTCCTGTAGCTCGAAATATGCTGAGGAATATAACAGCTCCATACGCAGCAATCCATATCGAAGCGTCTATGTCATTAAATTGCACGGCGGTGAAACCGGCAAAGACGATCGCCATCAACCAGGATAGAATTTTCATGGCCAATCCAATCAACGATTCAAAAACTGTCTAGTTAAACTACCAAACCACAGCACCGAAATGAACTACAAACTCTTTGGACGAAGTGCACTTCGAGTCTCTGAACTATGCCTTGGAACGATGACGTTTGGAACCGACTGGGGCACCGGCTCTGACTACGAAACATCCAAGCAGGTATTCGATGCATACGCCGGCGCCGGAGGCAACTTCGTAGATACAGCCAACCGGTACACCAATGGCACCAGCGAAACGTTTCTCGGGGAATTCATCTCGGCTGACCGAGATCATTTTGTGGTTGCCTCTAAGTACACCTTGTACACTCGGATGGGCGACCCCAATTTTTCGGGCAATCATCGCAAGAACATGGTGCGTGCTCTTGATGAGTCTCTTAAGCGTTTGAAGACCGATCATTTGGACATCTTGTGGCTCCATGCGTGGGATGATACCATGCAACCCGACGAGCTCATGCGATCACTCGAATACCTAGTAGCCAGCGGTAAAGTTCTTCACATAGGAATTAGCGACACTCCAGCGTGGATCGTTGCTTGTTGCAATTCAATTTCTGAGTTGCGGGGCTGGAGCACTTTTGTTGGTCTTCAAGTGGAATATTCGCTCATCCAACGAGAGGCAGAACGAGATCTTCTGCCTATGGCCAAAGCCTTCGGACTTGCCGTAACGCCATGGTCTCCGCTCGGCTCTGGTGTGCTCTCTGGTAAGTACCTTCAGTCAAAGTCTGTTGAAGGGGCTCGTTTGAAGCCTGATAGTCTGCGGCTAACAGATCGAAATCTCGCTATTGCAACTGTAGTTGGAGATGTTGCAACAGAGTGCGGTGTGCAGCCGCCACAAATTGCACTAGCCTGGCTCAGGCAGCGTAGCAATTCGATAGTTCCGATTGTCGGTGCACGAAATGCTTCACAGTTGCTTGAAAATCTTGCCTGTCTTGATGTTACAATGTCGGCCGGTCAGATAAAGAGGATTGATGACATAAGCGCCATTTCTCTTGGTTTCCCACACGATTTCTTGGCAGGCGATAATATCAAGAATTTGATGTTTGGTGGTACACAACATCAGATACGTTGATCAAACTATAGACTAGGTTGTTTTATTTTTTTGAGGGCACGTCATGAAGACATTCATACAAAGACTCTGTATCGTAGTTGGATTCACGTTTATCGTGATACTAGCATCAGCATACAGTGGCACAGATCGGCCAATATCTGTGGGATCGACGGACGCTTATTCTGACTCAGTTATACCTTTCGTACGTTTTGTAACGGACTCACAGATTGGTATGATCACAGTGGTAACTCCGGGACCAGACTCGGGAAAGAGAATTAATCTTCGCTACTTCATTGTAACAGGTATCGCGGCAGAGGGCAACGTACATGGCCCTAGGCTTGATTCCGCGGCAAACGTAAACATCCAAAGTATTGCTCCACGCCCCGGGAGCCCAAAGAGCAATATTCTTGTGCCCACGCAAGGAATTGCAGACCAGCCAGTTCTTGTCTCGATTAGAATTGACTAGTCGAAACCCAATACGTTGTCATAAGCCCCTTGCCTCGTATGTTGATGGGTTCTCGCGTTTCGAGATTAAATTCAGGCAACAAGGCGAGCTTCACAACAACATTTTCCGAGCAATGGACGCGGCCAGGTAACGAATGTTCTTCCATTCTTGCTGCAACGTTTACGGTATCTCCCCATACGTCAAAGGAAAGTCGGGATCCACCCATAACGCCCGCAATAACTGGTCCGCAGTTAATCCCAGCACGAAGTCGGGACGGTTCGATCGGAAGATCTACGTTGCTATTCATTATTTCTAGAGCGGCTCTCGTCATCCGTTCTGTGTGATCAGGCAGTAGGTCGGACGTACCACAGATTGCCATATACGAGTCACCAATTGTCTTAACTCGTTCACAGCCAAAACGCGCAAAAACGTGGTCGAGCGCCGTAAAGAGTTTCTCAAGCCATCGTACGAGTTCTTCAGGTTCTTGGGTAGACGCGTATTTTGTAAAGCCAACAATATCGATGAAGAGAATCGTAACGTCTGCCACGTGGTCAGCAATGCGAATTTCGCCTGCCATCAATCGCTCTGCTATATTTCGAGGAACAACAGCGTGTAGGATTTTGTTGCGTTCTTCATCTCTTTGCTTGATCGATTCCCGTTCGTGATCGAGCCGAGACCTTACAATGGTTAGTTCTGCTGTGCGTTCGATCTCGCGATCATAGATAGCCTTCTGAAGCTTAGAGCATTTGTCTTGCACCTGATAAGCTTCTTCATACCGTTCGTCCTCTGCAAGCCAAGCAATAAGGTCTGTTCCATAGATAATTGCAGATATGTTGTCGGCGATATCTATCAAAGCATTGAACAATCCGAAAAGTCGGTCGATTGCCTCGGATTTATGACCTTCTGCATGGTCGATCGAGGCAAGCATTCCTTGAACTTCAATGTCTAAGGGGCACCCAGTGAGGGTTGGGACCAGTGACAAGGCTTCTTCCGCCAACGCGCGAGCTCGAGGAAGTTCATTGCGATTCAAATGCAGGTCCGCCATACCTACAAGAGCTCTGATTTGGAACTCAACATTGTGGACTGCCTGAGCCAAGTTGAATACTAGCTTGTAAGAATGTAGTGCATCATCATTTAACTCAAGGCGTTTCTGAGCGATGGCTGTGTTTAACATCACAACAAGTTGTAGGCTAGGTCTGGAGATCACGATGGCGTCTTTGGCAAGAATCACATATTCTTTTAACGCATCTTCACTTCTACCAACACCCTGATACATCGAGGCAAGATTGATGCGGTCCTCAAGGATGCGACGTTCTCTACCAGGTAACTTAGACAACGTAAGCAAGTTCTTCTCGTACATCGCAATTGATTTTGCAAGGTCACCAGTTGCTGCATTTACACTAGCCATTTCAGAATAGATCATCGCCTCAGAAGCCAGATCTTCAAGGTCTTGTGCAGCACTGTAGCCGATAGACAGAGCTGACATTGCTTCAGGGAATCGTCTAAGTATACGCAGTGATAGCCCCTTCCAATAGGCAATCGCCATGCGTTCTCGAGCTATGAGTAATGGAGAAGATGATAGCAATCCGTCGAGCACCGCAAGAGCATCTTGCGGCTGTCCAAGTTGTGAATGTGCTCGCGCTACGAGCACATGAGCAACCACATAATAGCTACTGAGCTGACTCTCAAATTCTTCAGCAATAAACTCCCACAGATCCTCAATCACCGTTGCGTAATTCTCCTTTGCGAATTCGCCTAAGCATTGTACGATCCGTTGGAGGATTGTATCAGTTTCATTGTTCGAGTAGTCATGAGCTAAGCTCCTTAACAACTCATCGATTCCTAGATCCAATGAGAGTAAGGCTCTACGCACATCTTCCAGATGAATATCACTCATTCAGCGCCCCCATTCCTTGCCTCAAACTCACAATTAGCAATCTTGACTTCAATCGGTCAATGCAACAGTTTCTAAATATACTTCGGCTGGAGTGTTATATTCGTATACATCTAGCGAGCTAGAGGGATTGGTACAAACTTTCATTCACGATTGAGGGGGCTTTGCAGTGACTATTCTTAACTGGCGTGTGGTAAGACATATTTCTCTTGTTGCTTTCTTGGTGTTGGCTACAATTGGTTGTGCCGAGAAAAAAGCAGACCAGTCGAAAATCGAGGAGGTTGAATCCCTGATGTCGGATTCAGTAGGTGGTGGTCCAACGATGTTGAATTATACAACGTTTCTTGTTGCCGCTGCAGGATCGGACTCAACGATTACGTACATGAACACGATAACTAAACAGAGTAGTACATTTAGTTTGAAAACGTACGTAATCACTGGAACCGTTAATTCCGACTCCGTAAGTAACGGCTTCATAAAATTAGGAACGCAGTGCAATATTGGCACATTTAGTCCAGTATGGTCCGTTGGTACCCGTGGCAATAACGGACTTCAACCTACAACAGGAATTGCTGATCAACCTGTGCGCGTTACCACAACGGTACAAACGCCGGTGTTACCCCCTAAATGATTGACTTTTTGGAAAGCCAGTAGGTAGACATGAGCCCCTTGCCTTTGATGTCAAGGGGTTCTCTTTTTTCAAATGATAGCTCGGCAACGTCCGAGAGAACTTCGGCAACTGAATTAGAACAAAGTATTCTTCCTGGTTCAGAAAGTTGTTCCATTCTTGCAGCCACGTTTACGGTGTCGCCCCAAACGTCATACGATAGCCGAGCGCCGCTCATAACACCAGCAACAACTGGACCGGTGTGAAGTCCGATGCGGAGTCTTGAGCTATCTATTGGGAGTTGGGTAGAAGTATCTACTATCTCAAGTGCTGCACGGCACATGCGTTGAACATGGTCGACTACAGGCGTTGATGCACCGCAAATCGCCATGTAGGAGTCTCCAACTGTCTTGATTCGTTCGCATCTATGCTTAAGACACACCGTGTCGAGAGCAGTAAACAGATGTTCCAAGAGTAACACAAGTTCTTCCGGGATCATCGACGTGGCCAAACGCGTGAACCCTACAATATCGATAAAGAGTAAGGTTACGCTTGGTAGTCGATCTGCTATTTGGGTTTCCCCAGACATTAATCGCTGTGCAATATGTTGAGGTAAAACGGCGTTTAGAATTCTATTCCGTTCCTCATCTCGCGTTCGTATAGCATCGCGTTCATGATCAAGCCTTGAGCGTAAAGAGGTCAATTCAATCGTACGTTCAACTTCTTTGTCATAAATAGCCTTCTGAAGCTCGGCACATTTCATCTTCACGTTAAACGCGTCGTTAAAGTACTTGTTCGCTGCCATCCACTCAGCCAATTCTGGTCCGTAGACAATTGCACTGTGAACGTCGCCGGTCTCAATAAACCAATCAAATACAACTGTCATGTTTTGGATTGCCTCATCATGTCTACCATCTGCATAATCCACGCTAGCAAGTCCAAGGCCTGCTTGCATTGTAAGCGCTCGAGTTTTATGCAACCTTGCCAATTCTAAGGCCTGTTTAGCATGGAGGCGTGCTTCAGTAATTTGATTGTTGATGAGGTAGTGATCGGCAAGACCTATAAACGCCCTAATTTCAAACTCAGGGTGGGATGCAATCTTTGCTTCCGCAATTACATTCCTGTACGTTTCAATGGATCGTTCTGTTTGCCCCAAGCGCTTCAAGATCATGGCGGTGTTGAGTTGAGCAGGAAGTGATAGACTAGATTTCGAAGATACTTGAGGAGAAGAAAGAAGCGCTGTGTATTCATCCAATGCCTCTGCATCACGCCCCACACTTGGATATGATGCGGCAAGATTCATTCTAATAAAGATGCTAATCTCATCATGATCCGTCTCGCACGAAAGCGTAAGCAACGCCTGTTCGTACATCGTGATAGCCATAAGAACGTCACCAAGATCAGCTGTTGCACTAGCCAGCTCCACATAAATTTGCGCGGACATTGCTACTGAACCTACTTCAAGAGAAAGCTTGTGTGCCGTTGAATAGGCTATTGCAGCCTGGGTAAGGTGCCGGAGTGCAATCAACACGTCTCCATACGCCCAGTGGAGGCCCATTCGTATACGAACATCGTAAATGTGTTGATTTTCGACGAGACATTTGATCAATTCCAGCGCGTCTTGATATTGTAACTTCCGCCGGAAAGATTTGACCAAAAGCAACACCGCCAAAACTTCATTGGAAGAACTCTTGTCCATTACTGAATGTGCTAGCATGCCAGACAAAGTTTCTATACATTCATCGTACTTCTTCTCGAAATAGAACTTGAACGCCTCAATGAGAACAGCGAGAAACTCATTTGACGTGGGTTTACCTCCCAAAGTATATTCATCATAGAGCTCTTTCTGCGGGTAAGTTTGATTATAGAGCAAAACCCTCTCAAGCAGAGAATAGTAACGTTGTTCAAGTTCTTCGTTAGAAAGATGCGTCATTGGGTCACATTCGTATGAGCATTGCATACCCCAATGCACCAAATACTCCCACCATATCGTGAGTGCGAGAAATGCGCGGACGCGTTAAGGGTAACATCAGGAGTGCCGCCACCGGCACCACGTGTAGCGACGATGGATGCATAATGATTGCAACTACAAGCGTAACGCAACATAGGCCATACATTACATGATGCCATTTCCCAAAGCTCCTTCGTTTGGTTCTTGCTGCGATACCTAACGCCATCGTCAGAAAATACGTGGTTGCGGCTACAACGTCGGGATTCATGGTAACAAGGCCTCGCGGTCTAACGAGTCACGGAAAACTGCGTTGTATCTAACCAGTTGAGGCAATATCATCGCTAAACGTTTACGATTGGCGGAATCCGACTTCTTGGTACCTAGTCCCTTGCCATCGCTAACATAGAGTCCAACTGTTGCGAGTACCCACCGATACTCACTCAACGACGTAGTGTAGTGATTTAGAACCAACGCTAAAGCCGTTCTACGTTCGGTTTCGCTCTTTTCCTCACGGGAGAGTTGTTCAATTCGGCTTGATACATGCACCAGCATCCCAAGCTGCGTAGCTGTAAGTACACTATCCATCGGCGGGGAATACGTTGCTCTGTTGACGATAAGACCGTCTAGGCCTGGACCACTGATGCGAGATAGATCTAACGATGCGTCAGCATCGAGCAGCAAGGCCCGAATCGAGAGACCGAGATATACAAGTGCAAAAACCACAAGCGTAACAAAGAACCAACGTTTGGTTCTCGGTTTCGACTTTTTAATTGGCTGAGGTATCATCAATGGCGCGTTCTTCAAACATAGCTTCTACAAAGTCAGGTGCATTAAACACTTGGAGATCGTTGATCTTCTCACCAACGCCAATATATCGTACTGGTATCTGCATTGCATCGGCAATTGCAAGAACCGCACCACCCTTGGCTGTGCCGTCAAGTTTAGTTAAAATGATACCAGTAAGGGGCGCTACCTTGGTGAATTCTTTTGCCTGCTGCAGCGCGTTCTGACCAGTTGTTGCATCCAGTGCTAGAAATATCTCGTGCGGTGCATCTATCTGAATCTTCTTCATAACACGTGAGATCTTCTCCAATTCGGCCATGAGCCCCTGTTTGTTGTGAAGCCGGCCAGCTGTATCGATAATAACTACATCGGTACCACGGGCCCGTGCGGCTTGCAGAGTGTCATAGGCAACGGCTGCCGGGTCGGCACCATGTTTCTGTTGAATAATGTCTACACCTGCACGTTCTGCCCAAACCTCAAGTTGCTCATTGGCAGCGGCACGGAATGTGTCAGCGGCACCAATGAGAACGGACTTACCAGCCTGCTTGTAATTATGGGCAAGCTTACCAATTGTAGTTGTCTTCCCTACTCCGTTTACACCAATGAGCATTATCACGTGTGGCTTGGACGCTTCGTCAACGGAGAAGTTGGCATCGTTGAACGCAGACGGAGATTGAGCAATCATAGACGCAATCTCATCCTTAAGCACACCAACAATTAACTGAGCATCTTGAATATTGTCGTTGCGAACTCTTTCCTTGAGCCGAGCAATGATCTTATCGGTTGTGGTAAGGCCAACGTCAGAAGTTATCAATATCTCTTCGATCTCACTCAATAGCTGCGCGTCGATCTTTCTGCCCGCAAAGAGAACAGCACGAAGCCGACCTACAAAGGTTTCTCGCGTTTTTGCAAGACCTTCTTTAAGTCGATCGAATGACAATGACTCACCAACACCGGTGATCTTTTGCTTGATTTTATCGAAGAATCCCATAGAGTCTCATACCGTAATGCCACAAAGATACTGCCATGAGGCCACAGCTAATGATCAACAAAACACAAAGCACCCAACCGCCAGTTATCATGGCCATAGCGCCCGTCAGAGCTGTTGCCGTTACTGCCAACTTTCCACTCATAAGTGACGGAAGAATCACTGTAGTTTTGCGCCTTGCCCAAAGTGATCCCAGGATGATTACGATGTCCCTAGCTACAACAAGTGTGACGAACCAGGCTGGCAAGAGTCCCTTTAGAAGCAGCATCACTACAACGGCGCCAACAAGCACCTTGTCGGCCACAGGGTCCATGATCTTGCCCCATTCACTCACGGTGTTCGTTTTGCGCGCCACGTAGCCATCAAGCCAGTCGGTAAATGCTGCAAACCAGCACAAAAAAAAGGCCACCCAGTGGGAATCGAGCTGAAGACTTAAGACAACGGGCACAGTTAACACAAGTCTCCCAAGAGAGATGAGGTTAGAGGCCGTGAGGAATCTAGTATTTGAGGGTTTGGGTTCCACGCCGTAAGCTACGCAATAGGTGAAGTATGAAGGACGTAACTAGTCCAACAAACATCGGCTCGCCAACATTTGCAATGAGGGAAGCCGCACTAGCAATAGCTGGTATGAGGAGATTTGGGACTATCCCACGCTGGAACCTCTCAGCAAGTGGTGTAAAGCTCAATAAAAGTGGGACTAAAAGCGCCGGCACTGCAATGGACGCAGCATTGTACATTAGATCAATGATACTTGGTACGTACCAAGCAATGGAGGCACCTATGGCAACCGTGATCAACAATCCTACTCTCAAAGAAGTTACACGGGGCTCTTTGCTGTTCCATCTATCGATAAGATCATGACCGATAGTTGTGGCACTTACCAGGGCATAGCCGTCAAGTGTGGACATAACAGCGGCGATAACTCCCGACACAAACAGCCCCTTCCACAAAGAGGGCAACACCACTTGAGCAAGATTCATATACGTGTCAGTAGGAGCTACACTCTTTATATGTACAAAGGCATAGAGACCTGCAAGCAGTTGCAGAACGTCAAAGAGCATCCACAGTCCAACACTGATGTAGATTCCCTTTTGTGCAGTGGACGTGCTGTTAGCTGCGGCAGCACGTATGTGAAAATTTGGGTCGATAAACGTCTGCATGGCAACAACAAACCATACGATAACTGGCATCCACCCTAGCTCACCAGGAATGGAAAGATGTGATGTTGGTAGTGAATCAAAGAGTTCAAGGGGCGAACCAAACGCGCTTATACATGCGATTACAAGGGCAATAAATCCGGCGTACATCAGCACAAACTGCACAACATTAGCGTAGACATCACTTCGAAGGCCGCCTTTATACACGTACGCTGTAGAAAGTACGGTTGCTATGATGATGGATGCAAGGAGAGACCAGCCGGTGAGAGATTGAACAATGATTCCAAGCATCAGTTGGTACGCTGCCGGTATCGTGATCACCAGCATGATTAGTGCAGAAACTGTACGAGCCCTTGGTCCGTAAGCAATTCCCAGTTGATCAGGTATAGAAACCGCCTTTGAGCTTCTAATACGTTTAGACAACCAGCGTGCATAGACAATTGCTACCAGATAATACGGAACACCAAAACAAATAATGAATACAACCCCGTAGCGCATAACAAACTCGCCAGAACCAAGCACTGCTCCGTACCAAGTAGCTACGAGCGAAGAAACAAAAAATGGAAGCGTAAGTGATCTGCCAGCGAGAACAAAATCTGCCCCCCCGGCATGGGACGTTTTCTTTGCGCCAATCACGCCTGCCACTAACACGGCAATGAAGGACGCTATAATCATGGCAATGTCTGCTAGATCAATGTGAAGTTGATGTTCCATCAGTCAACATCAACGATTGATTCAGCAAACAACTTCTTGAGGAACGTACGTCGGTGTATTTCACATGGCCCGAACTTCTTGATAGCAGAACGATGAATCAGTGTTCCGTAACCTTTGTGACGAGCAAACTGATATGTAGGGTATTCTACAGCAATGTCCGTCATCCATTGGTCTCGTGCAGTTTTAGCAAGGATCGAAGCCGCCGCTATCGAGGTGCTCAAAGCATCACCGTGAATGACATTTGTATGCGGTAGCTCGTGCGTTCTGAAGCGATTTCCATCAACCAAGCAGTGTAAACGAGTTCCTTCCTGAAGTTGGGCTCTGCAGGCATCTATGGCTTTATGCATCGCGTCATATGTTGCTTGTAGAATGTTGACTTCATCGATACGGTTGTGGTCTATAAACGCCACAGACCAGGCAATTGCCTGCAGTTTAATGCGCTGCGATACTTCCATCCTACATTTGGCTGAAAGCCGCTTAGAATCGTCAATGCCAACAGGGATGCATTTGGGGTCAAAAATTACCGCTCCAGCAACAACCGGGCCTGCAAATGCACCCCTTCCGGCCTCATCTACACCTGCGATGAGAATGCCGTTATTCCAGAATTGTTCTTCGAGTACTGTAGATATCACCTAACAAACCTACAGCACTATGCTACAGATCTCCAATGAGCTGTAAGAATTCATTTCGGAGTACGTGATTCGTAGCCAAGTCACCGCGCATAACCGACGTGATCATCGAACCTGAATCATGGGCTTCTACACCACGGGCTATCATGCAGTAATGTTGAGCCGAAATAACTACACCAACTGCTACTGGGTCGAGAATCTCAACAAGGAAATCAGCAATCTGCTCACCCAACTCCTCTTGAATCTGGCCCCTTCGAGAAAACCACTCAACGATTCGAGTGAACTTCGAAATTCCAATAACCTTGTCGCGCGGAACATATCCAATGGCGCATGTACCTGAAATAGGCTGCCAATGATGAGAACAAACACTCATGACCTTAATACCCTTAGAAATCACGAGCTCATCAACGCTTTTTCGGTTTGGAAATACGGTGATTTTAGGGGACTGATTATAACGCCCAGCCAAGAGCTCATTTACCCACATACGCGACAGCCGGAAGGGGGTGTCCGTGCTATTTGGGTCGTTTCTGTCGATCCGAAGTATCTCAAATATTTCTGAGAACTTCTTTTCAACTTGGTATATCATTTCATTTTGCTCGGCCTCGGAGACTACCTGGTTGCCATTGGCATCAAACAGTTCTTGTCCAGCCTTGGTTTGTGTAGGATGCAATTTCCCAAGGTGAAGTAATTGATGCTGGTGTTCTTCGCTAGGTCTCATACCAATAATCTCTCCACTTGTGGGATATCTGTTAGGTTGTACCTTGGAATGGTAACGGGAGCACCAAAATAATCGGCCATGTTCTGGTCAGACTCATAGAGTCTGATCTGATGAAGTGCGCCGCTAGGCAGCCGGTGCTCAAGTTGCTGCCAAAATGCTACGCAAAGGTATTCGACGGTTGGAATTATGCCAACTAAGAAACCTACGTCGTAGTTGAGGTGCTTGTGGTCTACCTTATTTATGACAGCCTCGTCGAGAATGTCCTTTAGTCTTTTGAGGTCTATTACATAGCCTGTTTCTGGGTCTGGGAGCCCCTTAACCGTGACTTCGAGAACATAATTGTGGCCATGCCCGAGTTTGTTATTGCACTTGTCAAATACGGTCTCATTCTTTTCGTCCGAAAACGTCGGATTGTACAGTCGATGAGCGGCTGAAAACGTCGCTTTTCGCGTAACATAGATCATTTCAATACTCCTAAGCGTTGGCAAGGTAAAACACGAATGGTGCCTGCGAGGTTCCGCGTTGACGATGGAAAGCCTACGATGTTGGATATTTGCAGGTTATGCCCATGCAACATACGATGTTGTCCTTGTTTCTTCCATATTTGGCATCGGCTTGTTTTCTAGCGTTTCATTCTGGAAATGCGCATGCCGCCTGCTCTATTTTAGCTCAACCAGATACAGCACTATCAGGGTTGGGTTCTAGCATCCGGAGTTTATCCGTAGAAGGAACCCTCTCAACTACTGGAACACAGACGATGAGCGGAATTCCGTTTGTGGCAGACATGGTTGAGGATACCATGAGAATGTCAACGAACGGACCGTTCGGAATTACAGCAGCCAGAATCTACGCAGAGCCCGATACGTTTGTAGTTGTGAACTACTTCATGCGAGAAGTGTTTACTGGGAGACCAGATTCTCCAATGCTCGCACGAGATATGCCTGTTCACATGACTGTGAGCGACCTACGTATGCTGCTTCGCGGTAGGCCACCTGGTGAACTTGAAAGATTTGCACGCTTAGGCAAACGAACAGATGGTAATGTCCTGTTCTCTTCCCGAAACGCAGATAGCTCAATGGAATACGTTCTAGTTGATACCTCGAAGAACGTTTTACTTCAGTTCCAAAGAAAGAAAAGTAACGGAATACTAGAACTGAATATCACATTTGGCGATGTTCGTCTAATAAACGGTGTTGATGTACCACATACCATCAATGTATCATTTGATGACCGTAAACAGACCGTCGCATTCCATTTGACAAAAGTAGTGGTGAACGAGCCAATAGAAATCGTACTTGAAGTTGCCATTCCACCTTCGTTCACGCGAACTGACTATCGCTGATGGTGGCGCGCATTGCGGTTTTGTGTTTCTTTTGCGTGATCTGCGCTTCGGCTCAGACTCCAACGCAGACACAAGACAGCGCGCATGTTGGAGGTATAGATACTGTGGTGACCTTCTCAGCTAAAGATACGGCCCACTTTTCGGTAGCTCGCAGGCAACTAAGACTCAAGAATACTTCCGACGTCAAGTTCAGGACACAACGGCTTCAGTCCGATGTAATCATCATGGACTTTGGAAACAGCACGCTTCAAGCCGATGGGGCCACTGATAGTACTGGAAGAGTTGCCGGTTTCCCTGTTTTTAGTGACAACGGTGAGGAGTATGCCGGCAGGTCCATGTTGTACAACTTTGCTACAAAGAAGGGTAGTGTACAGATTGGCGAGACAAACATTGAAGGTGGCTATTATTACGGCTCACGCATCAAGCGCATGAATGAGAGTACAGCTTACGTTGAAAATGGCTGCTTCACTACCTGTGATGCACCACATCCACACTTCTACTTTAATTCTCCAAAGATGAAGGTGGTGATGAATGATAAAATATACCTCGACCCTGTAATATGGTACGTAGAAGATATTCCTGTGTTTGCGTTACCTCTTGGGCTGTTTTTTAGCACCGAAAGAGGCCGTAGGTCAGGCCTTATTATGCCTTCACCATTAATTACGAGCGATCGCGGTGTAGTGCTCCAGAACCTCGGGTACTACTTTGCCATAAGCGACTTTGTTGATACAGAAGTCACGGCTGATCTTACGACAAAAGGGGGCTTCACGCTCCACAGCAGAACGAACTATGCGCTTCGTGATAGACTTAATGGTAGTGCAGGCATAACATTTGGATACACGCGATTCAACGTGCTAGATCCGTATGCACTGAACTTTGGCGTTCAGCTCAATCACCAACAACAGTTTAGACCCAACGAGAGCGTTGTTCTCGATGTATTGGTTACTTCTCAGAGACTGTTTCAGAATACCTCCCTAAATGCTCTCGACCGTGTACGTCAGAATGCACGTAGTAATGCTTCGTATCAACGTACCTTCTACAATGGCATGACGTTTAACATCGGATACACTCGCGATCAGAACATGATCAATGGGTCGATTTCCCACGCTCCATTGGTATCGTTTGGAATTCCAACCATTCAGCCTCTTCGTGGATTGATTGATGGTGACCATTGGCTCCGAGATCTTCAGTTCTCATATCGGTCCACTGCCCGCTATTCCTACAATGCATTACGAACAGCTGACACAGGCGCCTTCATTGTAAGCGAACGTAGTGTTATCGAGCATAGGCCGTCGGTAACCGTTACCCCAAAACTTGGCAACTTCATCGTTGCACCATCGGTTTCCTATTCTGAGAATTGGTACTTTCAACGATACAGTGAATCTGTAAATGCTGCGGACTCAACCATTTCCAGAACTCGTGAATCAGGATTTTTCCGAGAGTACACCTATGGAGTAGGTGTAAACGCTAGTACGTTCCTCTACGGTCTTGCACACCCTCGGATATTTGGCATAACATCACTTCGGCATACATTTCAGCCAAGTATTGGTCTATCATATACGCCTGATCAGTCCGATCCTTCGCATGGATTTTATGGCCAGTATATAAGCCCCGTTACGGGGAGAACTATATCATACCGGCGGTTTGGGGATGCGGGTGGGATTGCCTCCCCACAGAAACAGTTTTTGATCAGCGGATCATTCCTAAATCGAGTTGCCATCAAGGTTGCTCAAGGAGACACTGCGGAAAAGGCATTGGAGCTGTTCACGCTCAATTTTTCTACTTCATATAATCTGGCAGCCGACTCACTACGTCTTGCTCCAATATCATTCAATCTCAGAACACCAATGCTTGATGCTGTTGAATTCAATCTTAACGGTGCTTTTTCCGTATATGATCAAGCGTTGGTTCCTAATGCAGCAACAGGACGGTTGGAGTGGCGAGACCTTGGTACGTCATTACTTGCATCCAGTAAGGGGCTTCTGCGGCTAACAAATCTGAGTGTTCAATTGGGCACTCGTTTTTCATCGCAGGGCGTATCATTTGAGCAACGGCAAAGTTCGCAGATAGATACAACCAAATCCGATAGTATAGCGCAGGACCTAAGGTCGCGGTTTGACAGACGTCTCAATTACCGTGATGACGAAGTAGATCTGTTCGGTGAACACACCCCTGGCTGGTCTCCAATTGTTATGCCATGGGATCTAGGTCTGCAACTCGTTTATTCCTATGCTCAACCCAACCCTGACGTCGTTAGTCAGTCCTTGTATTTGTCCTTCCGGGGCTCAGTATCGTTGACACAATCTTTTGATGTAAACGTCGTCGGCTCCATTGATATCTTGAAACAGACGCTAAATTCGCCCATTATCGACATCACCAAACGTATTCACTGCTGGTACTTGTCGCTTAACTGGGTTCCGATGGGAACTAACCAAGGTTTCTTCCTCAGATTTGGGGCTTCTGCCCAACAATTGAGGGATCTGGTTATTCCTAAACAATCAACTCCGCTGTATAGATGAGCGGTGTCCGTATTTTGCTACCCTATGTGTGGAATCGTTGGATATATCGGCTCGCAACAGGCGGCGCCAATTATTGTAAGCGGGCTTAAACGGCTCGAATACCGAGGGTATGACTCGGCAGGAATCTGTGTGCTTTCTGTCGATGGCATGCGGATCGAGAAGAAGTCAGGACGTGTTCTTGATCTCGAAGCCGCTGTAGACATGTCTTCTGTTGTTGGAACGGCCGGAGTAGGTCATACTCGATGGGCCACCCACGGTGTACCCAATGATGTAAATGCGCATCCACACAGAGACCAAAGTGGAAAAATCGCCATTGTTCATAACGGCATCATCGAAAACTATCTAACCATTAAGAAGAAGCTTTCAAACGCCGGGTATACCTTTGTTTCTGATACAGATAGCGAAGTCCTAGCCGTTTTTATCGGCATGCTTTATGACACCTTGGGCAATCTTGAGCTAGCAGTTCGCACTGCTCTAGCCGAGGTAGAAGGCACGTTTGGGATTGTAGTTGTGAGTGCGCATGAACCCGATATGGTGATTGCTGCTCGGCGCGGAAGCCCCCTACTCCTTGGCATTGGAAATGGAGAATACTTTGTTGCCTCAGATGCATCCGCGGTGATTTCGCACACGAGGCAGGTTGTGTATCTGAACGAGAACGAGATGGCGATCCTCCGCCGCGATGGATTTTCTACTAAGACCATTGAAAACGTAGACACACGCAGTGTTATAGAAGAGATATCGTTTGAACTTGAACAAATAGAAAAAGGTGGGTTCGAACATTTCATGCTCAAAGAAATATTTGAGCAACCAACAACGTTTCATGATGGCTTTAGGGGTAGGCTCCAAATAGAAGAAGGAACGGTTAGGCTTGGTGGTCTTGCTCCAGTGGTAGACCAACTTCGCAATGCAAAGCGCATTATTATCACGGCCTGTGGTACATCGTGGCATGCCGCACTTGTTGGTGAATATTTGATTGAACAACTTGCTCGGATTCCTGTAGAGGTGGAATACGCAAGTGAGTTTCGTTATCGTAATCCGATTATTCATCCCGATGACGTAATTGTTGCAATCTCACAGAGTGGAGAGACAGCCGACACGCTAGCTGCAATTCGTGAGGCCAAACGCCACGGTGCAACCGTCCTGGGAATGGTGAATGTTGTTGGCAGTACCATTGCACGTGAGACTGATGCCGGCGTGTACCTTCACGCAGGTCCTGAGATTGGGGTAGCATCTACCAAAGCGTTTACATCTCAACTTTGTGTGTTGACGCAATTCGCCTTGTACCTCGGACGAATGCGATCATTGTCTGCAGAGAGCGGACGTGATGTTGCACGTGAGCTTGCACTCATACCTGGTCACATCCAAACAATTCTCGATAGGGCAGATGAAGTTCGTGCTATCGCACACGAGTATGCATCTGTTGGCAACTTTCTGTATTTAGGCCGAGGATTCAACTTCCCCGCAGCACTCGAAGGGGCTTTGAAGCTCAAGGAGATATCCTACATTCATGCCGAAGGGTACCCTGCAGCTGAAATGAAGCATGGCCCCATCGCATTGATCGACGAGCACATGCCAGTAGTGTTCCTAGCTCCCAAGGACGAGATTTACGATAAAATCCTATCAAACATTGAGGAGGTGCGAGCACGAAATGGAAGGGTTATCGCAATTGCAGATGAAGACGATATCCATATCGCAAACGTTGCTAATCATGTGATTCGTGTGCCACGTACGATACCAATGTTAACGCCAGTGCTTTCATCGATACCTCTTCAGCTTCTTGCCTATTATATTGCCGTTGAACGCGGTTGCAACGTAGACATGCCGCGCAATCTCGCCAAGAGCGTTACTGTGGAGTGACCCGTGATACAATCTGAACATCGCGTCACTTCCCTATTTGGTGAATTGCGCGGTGGATCTCGTAGGGCATTGGCAAGGTGTCTGTCCCTCATCGAAAGCACGGCCTCTGATGATAGACTCAAGGCCTATGAACTTTTAGCATTGTGCGGTCCACTTTCAGGTGCGTCCCGACGTATTGGACTCACTGGTGCTCCGGGCGTAGGAAAGAGTACACTCGTAGAAGCCCTAGGGCTTGGAATGCTTGAACATGGCAGGCGTGTTGCTGTGTTAGCCGTAGATCCTTCGAGTAAACGTACTGGCGGTAGTATTCTTGGTGATAAAGTGCGTATGCCACAACTGTCATTGGCAGACCGGGCGTACGTTAGGCCATCACCCTCGAAACTCGCACTAGGTGGTGCCACGATTACCACGCGCGACGCCATTATCGTCTGCGAGGCGGCTGGGTATGATACCATTCTTGTTGAGACCGTGGGTGTTGGACAAAGTGAAACTGAGGTGGCAGATATGGTTGACCTCTTTCTTCTGCTGCTACTTCCCACCGCTGGTGATGAAGTGCAAGGCATCAAACGCGGGATTATGGAAGTAGCTCATGCCTTGGTCATAACAAAATCCGACATAGATCATCAAGCAAGCTCGAGGGCTGAGGCAATGTTTACGTCAACGCTACGAATGATGACTCCGCCAAACGAGGATTGGATTCCACCGGTGATGTCGATGAGTTCCGAGGACGGCAATGGTATTGTCGAACTCATCAGATTATGTGACAGTTTCTTTAGAGCTGAACGAAAACAAACTATTCAGACAGTCCGTGGCCAACAACGTTCTACTTGGTTTACGTCTGCCCTTCAATATGAACTCGGCCAAATCTTTGAACGCGATAGAGGCTACTCAACGCTGATAGAGGCTATGAGGGCCCAGGTGTTGAGTGGGACGGTTCCGCCGTCTGTTGCGCTTCATCGATTGTTTTCAACTCTTTCAATTGCAATATCGGAGAGAATGTGAGCACGTTATTGACTCGCATCCAAGAAGTAGTGAAACATTCCGGTGTAGACGCATGGGTTTTCTATGACTTTCGGGGATCTAATGACCTAGCGTGGCAAATGCTCGAAGTGCCACCCGATGCCCATTGCACGAGGCGATGGATGGTAGTGGTGCCAGCCCAGGGTTTCTCCACAAAGGTAATACACCGTATGGAGCAAACACCACTTTCTCATTTAAAGGCAACGCAGCGTGTTTACGATACACACCAATCATGGGTTGAAGCAGTTACGGAAAGTCTCAAGGAGTTCGCAACGATTGCAATGGAGTACTCCCCCATGAACGCAATTCCAGTTGCTAGTAAAGTTGATGCAGGTACTATTGAATTCATTCGTTCACTGGGTATCAACGTAGTAACATCTGCTGATATTAGCCAGCAATTTACTGCCGTCCTCTCCGAAGAACAGATTGCGGGAGCGGCGATTACTGCTGGTTATTTGCGGGCAATAATTATGGACGCATTTGAATTCATTCGAGAATCAATTCTAAATAAAACACCAGTTCATGAATATTTGGTGCAACAACGAATAGTTGAGCAGTTCCGTTCTAGAGGACTCGTTTCAGACAGCTCGCCTATTGTTGCCATCGGTCCTCGTGCGGCATCACCGCACTATGCCCCCTCCTTCAGTGAGTCTGCCACGATTGAGAAAGACATGGTTGTACTGATCGATGCCTGGTGTAAAAGCGAAGCGCCTGGATCTGTGTACGCTGACCTTACGTGGGTTGGGTACACGGCAAGAGAAGTGCCACCCGATATAGAATCTGCGTTTTCAATTATCGTACATGGTCGCAATGCTGCAATTGAATTTGTATCACAGCGGTTTCAAGACGCCAAGCCCGTATTTGGTTTTGAAGTGGATGATGCCTGTAGGTCAGTTATTAATGCTTCTGGTATGGGTTCGGCATTTATCCATCGTACTGGACACAACATCACAACAGAAATTCATGGTCCAGGTGCTAACATGGACAACTTCGAAACGCACGACACTCGTCAGATATTGAAGTCAACGTCATTTTCAATTGAACCCGGCCTTTACATTCCAGAAACACTTGGTCTGAGAACCGAGATTGACATTGCGGTGTTATCTGATGGTACTGTAACAATTCCATCTGCTCCCATTCAAACTGCGATCCTTCCTCTGCTTGGGGACGAGTGGCAACAGTGAGACCATTTAGCATCCTCGTTATTGTTTGCGTATTACTTCTTTGCAGTAGTGTATTTGCAGTAGCACAACGAAACACAGAAGAACGAGAAAAACTACGGCTAGCTCAGACATACGAGCGGGCTGGAGATATGCGCAACGCCGCGCGACTCTACCAGGAACTCTATGCGCTTTCTCCGTCCTCAGAGCCATTGTTTCTTGGAGTAGTTAGAACGTTAAGTGGATTGCAACAATACGAAGCACTGTTGCCGGTTGTAGAGCAACGGGTATCAGCAACAAATGCGGCTTCTACAGCGGTATTGGCTGGAACGCTGAGTGCTCGCATTGGGAAATTGAACGAAGCAAATGCCTGGTGGAAAAGAGGGCAAGAACTGTCCAACAACGATGAAAGCATTATTGTCTCTATAGGGCAAGACCAACTCCAGCTTACTCTCAGCAAAGAGGCTCTTGAGTCATTTCTTCTGGCACGTAAAATTAATGGCGATGCTCAGTCATACGGCGATGAGATTTCTCAGTTATATGCAAGTGCAGGAGACTACGACGGATCAGTACGTGAAACACTTGCACTTTTTCTTTCAACAGGAGACGTTTCTGCTACTCAGCGAAGGTTGAGTGCGCTTCTCGCCTACGAGAAGGGTCCAGATGCTATAGCCAAACAGTTGGAAAATCTTTCCACATCCACAACAGATGCTCTGCGTCTCAAACAGTGGTTCTACCGGCAGACGAAAGATTGGCAGCGTGCTTTTGACGTATCTAAGATGCTCGATGAGAATTCAGGCTCGAAGGGACAGGAACTGCTCATGTTTGCCGACGGTGCGCGTATGGAAGATCAGTTCGATATAGCAATTTCAGCGTACTCATCTGTTATGAAAAATTCACCCGATCAGCGGTTCCAAATCTCAGCGGCGTATGGCTCTGTTCGTTCGTTGGACCAGAAACTTCGTCGCAATAAATCAATGAACGCTACTGAGGCACGGGTTCTAGTGAGTAGGTACGATGAGATTATTTCCTCATATAGCAAACACCCTATTGCAGCCGATGCATTGTATCATTCTGCGATTCTAGAAGATGACGTAATCAAGGACGTTGAGGCTGCACGTAATCGACTGATGCGTCTTCAAAACCAGTGGAAAGGCAACGTCACTGAGGCAAAAGGTTCACTTCGATTGGCTGATATTTATCTAGGTATGGGAGCTGATGCCGAGGCAAAAGTTACTCTCGAGCGGATTGTAAACGGAGCATCAAAGTTTGCCAAAGAGAGCCAAGACCTTGCCCAACTTCGCTTAGCGGACCTATTCCTTTGGGCCGGAGAATATGACTCAGCACGTGTACGTTATCAGCCCTTAGCGTCGGACCTAGCTTCAATAGCCGCCAACGACGCCTTGGATAGATTATTGCTGTTGAATCTGGCGCAAGATGATTCACTAACAGTATCTAAACTGGCCGCTGCCGAAGGCTTACACGTTAGAAGGCGCTATAAAGAGTCCGCTGATAGTTTTTACGATGCTGTTCGTTCTGCAAAAGATGCCGAACTTCGTGACCGTGCGCGAATGTTTGCTGCTCATGCCAAAGTGGAACTCGGTGATGATCTCGGAGCAGAATCACTACTCCTTGATCTACTTCAAGGAGTGCCTGAGACGATCTATGGAGACAGAGCGTTCCAGCTTTTGGCTGATATCCAAGTTCGAAGGGGAGACAAACCATCTGCGATCCGAACACTGAATGCATTATTAGTCAATTACCCGCGATCAATCTTTGCTCCGGACGTCCGAGAGCTTATCCGTCGGTTGCGTGGCGATGCCTGAGATATTTTTGAACCACTGGAGTATATATGTCAACAATGACCTTTTCTACACTGCCCTACCAACGTCCTGATGTCGAGTTGATGAAGTCGACGTATAAAATATTGGTCGAACGTCTTGAAAATGCCTCGTCGGTAGACGATGCTATCGGCGTTGTTCGCGATTGGAACGCTCATCGAATCGCCGTAGGTACGATGGGTTCTTTGGCGGAAGTCCATTTTACACAAAACGTAGCTGATGTTGCGTCTAAAGAAGAAAAGCTTTTTTACGATGAGCACGGACCCTCGATTGCCGAACTCGACATTGATTTTTCTCGCAGGCTACTAGCTTCCCCATATCGTACAAGTGTAGCGGAAGTGTTTGGAGAGCTTTTCCTTACGCGTTTAGCAAATTCATGTTCTACGTTCGACTCTTCGATTAAGGATCTTTTGATCCAAGAGTCGGCACTTTGCAGAACATATAACGAACTAACAGCGTCAGCTAAGATTAACGTTGATGGTGTTGAGTATAGTCTCAGCACGATTGGCAAACTTGTTGTTGATCTCGACCGTGGTATCCGCCAGAGAGCCACTGCGGCCATGTATGAATTTCTCGAGCAACACGGTAGCGAACTCGACTCGATTTACGATGCGCTCGTTAGGCTCCGGCATGAAAAAGCGCAGAGACTTGGATTCCCAACCTATACTGAGTTTCGGTACGTTGAATTTGGTCGGGTTGATTATAATGCCTCCGACGTTGAGATATTCAGATCAAAGGTTCGTGAATATGTAGTGCCCCTTGTGCAAAAACTCCGTGAAGCACAAAGGCATAGACTCGGGTTAGACCAACTCACTATAGCCGACGAAAAATTGCAGTTCATTGATGGGAATCCTGTGGCTGCTGGGGACCACGACTGGATTGTTGAGCGTGCACATACGATGTATCGCGAACTTTCAAATGAAACAAGTGAATTTTTTCAGCTTATGCTCGATGCCGATCTTCTCGACCTAAAGAGTAGAGACAACAAGGCCACAGGTGGTTATTGCACAAGCTTCAGTCAATATGGGCTTCCGTTTATATTTGCCAACTTCAATAAAACCACGCACGACATCGAAGTTCTGACACACGAAGCGGGTCATGCATTCCAAGCATATCGTAGCCGCAACCTTGGTGTACCAGAATATTTCTGGCCAACTGCAGAAGCCTGTGAAATTCACTCAATGGGTATGGAGTTTCTTACCTGGCCATGGATGAATCAGTTTTTTGGTGAACAAACAGACAAGTTCCATTTTTACCACCTCCAAGGCGCCCTCCTCTTCCTTCCGTATGGTTGTGCAGTAGATCATTTTCAACATTGGATATACGCCCATCCCAATGCGACCCCGCAAGAGCGTAACAACGCTTGGCTAGAAATGGAAAAGTTGTACCTACCGTGGCGCGACTCACAAGGATATCCGGCAGCCATGGCAGGCCGGGCTTGGCAATTCCAGAGGCATATCTATGAGTCTCCGTTCTACTATATAGACTACGCATTGGCACAAACCTGTGCTCTACAGTACTGGAAATGGGCTGAGTCAGACAGAACAGCAGCTTTTGCCTCATACCTGAAGATTTGTGACATAGGAGGGTCTAAGCCATTCTTAGATATACTAGTTGAGGGTGATCTTAAGTCTCCCTTTACGGATGAATGCCTCAGGGAAATCGTAGACCATTCATATGCGTGGTTAACCGAGCACTATCCTTCGCATTTGGCCACATCATGATTACGTTTTGGTAGCATCAATCCAATATGGTCAAGGGGCAGCTTGGAGTTGTTTTTCTGTAGTTTTGTCCGCTCAGCAAGTTGATGTTTTTCCCATGTTTTTGCATTTACACGGCCATTTCCCATGAAGATATCGACTGTCTTTAGCGTCGTAGCTATTCTCATGATTCTTACTAGTGCAACGAACATCATTGCGCAGTCCAATCCAACACCGTTCGATCTCAGCGGTGGTAATTATGCATTAACGGATTGGCTATCAACGTCTGCGGCTGGTACGTATCCACCAAGCATGGTGTTTCAACAGCCCGCTAACATTGATGACTCATTTGATGCAGCTGCAGTTGCGGATTGGAATTGCACGTATTCGCTAACAAGTGGTGCCCGTATTACTGGTTTAGGAACAAATGGAGTTGGCTTCATTAATACAGGCACTGCTAACTGCAATTGTGCATTTGCTGGAAGTGCACTGCTTGCGTTGAGTACCACAAACCGCACGCAAGTCAGAGTATCCTTTGTTGCGCAAACGTTGGGTGCGGGTCAACGCCGGTACGGACTCAGACTTCAATATCGACTAGCAACTACTGGCGCTTGGACTTCCGTCATCAACAATGTGGCTCCTGTTGAGTTTGTTAGTGTTGCAAACGTTACTGGAAGCCAGGTCTCGATTTCGAGCCCCCTCCCATCAGCTTGTGACAACCAACCACTGGTGCAATTACGTTGGGTGTACTACTATGTAGCCAATTCGGGAACTGGTACCCGCCCACAAATTCGTCTCGACGACATCAGTGTTACGAGTAACAGTGTAGTTGGAACACCAACCAATCTCTTGATTGAGTCAGTTATTCCAGCTGGGCCATCTCAAAACACTGCTTTTGGCCTAGTGGTGCGCTCCACGGATGCTCTAGGTGCTGCAAAGAATGTTACATCTGCTACCACCGTGCAATTGTCATTGAACACGGGCACAGGTACACTTGGTGGTACACTTACCGGCACCATCGCAGCAGGTCAGAACTCGCTTACTTTCTCAAACGTGACGTACAATGTTGCTGAGGCAGGCGTATCGATTCGGGCCTCATCAACTGCAGGAATGGTTCTTACCCTTAGCAATAGCTCTGCCTTTGCGGTTCAAACACCGGCCACATATTCTACAATATTGGGTGCGCAACAAGACGGATATTCGGGAGTTGCTTTTAATCCGATTACTGTTTCGGTTTTTAGAGCGGATAACGCGGTAGATGCCAATTATTTTGCAACAGTCAGTATAACGAAAGTTAGTGGTCCTGGAAGTGTATCGGGTGTTTCGTCGATCACCGCTGTTCAAGGCATAGCGCTATTCGATAACGTTACAGTCTCGCTACCAGGTACGTATCAGTTGCAGGTGAACATACCGGGTCTTCCGAGCCAGACGTTGCCATTTACCACGGCTTTTTCGGCGCCATCGATGAACACCGACATCGTACCACAGTTTATCCATTCGCGTGTTGCGTCAGGCACGTGTAACTCGTCTGTACAGGCATTCCCTATTCCTGTGTTTGCCCGCGTGACCTTTACCGGACTTCAACCGAATACTACGTACCGTTACAATTCCGGCCTAGCAACAGACAACATCATAACGTCAACCGGCGGAGGATTCAACATCCATTACAACGGAAGCAACAACACGTATGTGTATGGCGGTGGTAAATCACTTACAACAGTTGGCGAATATTCAACATTCTCGACGCTATCAACTGAGACAACCAAATCCGTATGGATTAATCTTGTAGTCAGCACAAATGCTGCTTTCCAAGAAGGTAACGTTGTTAACTGGCGTGTTTCACTTGGTGATAACCTCGGACGTTTTGTAAATCGTTACCAGCTTTCACAAACATCAAGTGTTCTTAGACTAGGTACGGGTGCCAATCAGGCAACGGGAATCGCGGATGACAGGTCTCAGCTTACCGAAAAGAATTTTATTCTTCTATACGATAACACGGCTGGAACAGGCCGTCCACTTTCTGTTTCCGTTATACAGTCAATTGGCACGCTTGTGCCAGGGGCCGAAACATTTTATGCAACGCGGCAAAATATGCCTTCTTCATGGGCAACATTTATCCCAAACACCAACGTTAATGGGGTTCGACGCATTGAAGAACGTGACTATCGAACGAATGCCATCGTCTACAGCATAACCTCGTTAGATGGTAGATGGAATTCTGTTCAGACGAATCCATCAGATCTAGCCTCATATCCGTCTGGACCAGGCGGATTTGCGAATCCGATTATTCTTCAAACGCCACGCATTACGATTACGACGCCTAAGTCTGGTGACACGTTGTGCGCAGGACAAACAGTCACGACAAGTTTTGTTGCCCGTGGTGTGAACAACGTTCGGATTGAGTTTTCTTCCAACAACGGTCTATCCTGGTCGGTTATGCTCGATGCACCGGCCCCTAATGGCAGTACACAGTGGATTGTGCCTGCAATTGAGTTTGCTGGTCAAAGTAGAATTCGGGTAACTGGTATTGAACGCACAGATATCTCGGCAACTTCTTCAATGTTTGCTGTGGCCTCAAAGGTTACCATGGTTAATAGGCCGGAATCAAAGAATCTTTGTGTTGGTGATGCACATTCGCTACTTGCCCTAACATCGGGTGCTGTAAGAATGTACCAATGGTACAAGAATTCGGACCCAATTCCAGGAGCAAATGCTCCGCTTTATCAAATCACGAGGGCACAATACGGAACGTCTGGTTTCTACTATTGCGTCATCTCGGGGTTTGGTCAATGCGGTAGCACAATTTCGGATTCTGCACACATTCGGGTTGGACGTCCAACGTCTATTGTACAGCAGACTCGAAACGCTCCCGTTCAACTTGGAAAAAGCGTTGTTTTGACAGTCGAAGCCGAGGTGCCAGATGAGGCACTGTCGTATCAATGGTATAGAGGCCTCTTGGCGCTTAAGGATGATGGCAGAATCCTTGGTGCCAACTCAAGTCGTCTTGAGATCAAAAATGTCGGTCTTGGCGACCTAAGCAATGATTATTCATGTGTTGTGGTTGGTATCTGCGGAGTAACACGCTCGAAGAACGTTCGGGTGTTTCTCAATGGAGTATATGTTGAGTTTGCTGTAAAGAGTGTTGCTGCATGTTCTGGTAGCAACGTTATTATTCTTGGACAGGCATACGTCAATCCGCAAGGGGCGCCACTTCTTCGTCAATGGATGCGTAACGGTCAGCCCCTTTTTGAAGGTGCGCAATATTCCGGTACAACAACAGATACTCTAACGATTAAAAACGTCACAGGCCAACAAGCGGGCGAATACGTGCTTCGTGCGGAACTTGCTGACAATCCAGTGATTTCTGACGAAGCTGCAATTTCAGTTGTAATCGCCACTGCGCCAGCAATAGTGGTTCAACCTCAATCTATTGATCTGTGTGAAGGTGCCCCGCTTGTGCTTACATCTAGTGCATCTGGTCAGGGAACACTTACCTATCAATGGACAAAAGACGGCGCAATACTTCCTGGAGAAAGCAACCCGATACTCGCAATTGCTGTGATGACGCCCGCTCGTGCTGGTGTTTATCGTGTAACGGCGCGTACACCTTGTGGTTCAGCTCAGTCGAATGACGCAGCCATTGGTGTAAAAGCTGCTACCATTATCACACAGCAACCATCAGCAGCAATTGACGTGCAGGTAGGGCAACCTCTTGACATCTCGGTTACCGCAACTGGTGCGGGCACCGTTCAATATCAATGGTTCAAAGATGGCAGTCAGATTGCAGGAGAAGTTGCCCCAACATTTGCTAAAGATTCAGCCGAACTCGCAGATTCAGGTAAATATTGGTGCCGTGTTCGGTCTGAATGTGGAGATGCTACTTCCGATACTACTTTGGTAACTACCCGACCATCTACAACCAGCATCAACAATGATGGTGTGGCGGGTGGTGCTGTTGTTGGACGGGTCTCTCCAAATCCTGTTCTCGGATTTTCTACGTTGGACGTTTCTCTTCCAACATCGACGCGTGTGAGTATCACAATAATTGATCCAACCGGTTCAGTTGTTGCAATCATCATTGATGGTACCCAAGGGGCTGGTTCACATCGATATATCATCGACTCAAGTTCGTTGGCGTCTGGAATGTATCAGGTAGTGACGCTTGTGAACAACGTCCCGTTGATGCAAACAGTGATTGTAGTGAAGTGATTTCGACCTTCAATTGACGATAGCTTGAAGGGGGTATGCCAGGCTTATCCCCTTCTTTCGTTCTCCACATAGTTCACTGTACCTTTCAGGCTACATACATGAGCGGAATGCGCTACGTATTCATCGGAACCATTCTCCTGCTGTTAGCAGGAATTCAAACGTTACACAGCCAAGAAATGGTTGTGAGTGAATATTATAATATTCAGTTTGAGACATCTGAATGGTCTGAGTTCATTGTTGTTAAGGATAATCTTAACGCCGCGGGCTACATGATTTCCGACGCAAACACAGGTCAAAACATCCGTCAAGGTGGTCCACGATTTAACGATGTACCTCTTTGGCGAAATTTACGAGCCGGTACGATCATCGTGTTATGGCATCGCGAACTGCCCGTAACAGTTACACTAGACAGCAACGCGGCAGATGGTTACATAGAACTTTCATCAACTGATGCGAAGTTCTTCACAACGCTGCTGTTTCCTGGTGGCACAACAGGCATGAGTCTTGCAGATGCCGGAGACGTGATGCAGATCATGCGGCCCGATACGTCAAACGTGCACATGTTAGCCCATGCTAAACCTACTGGCCCAATTTATGACAATGCAATAGGGCCAAAGGTGAACTTTGATTCAGGTGCCGTTGGTGCTGGCCGGTCTAACCGTATTACTGGTCGTACTCTTGCAGCGTACTCGTTTGGAGTAACAAAAGATTCGGCCGTGGCCGGGTTCAATGATTCACGAGGTCTACCCAATAGATGGGATGGTCCACGTACATTTCAAGGCGTACCAAATATTAATCACTGGTTTTGGCGAGAAACACGTGAACCACAATGGTCCTCTAGCCCAACAGTAACGGTAGTAAGCAAAACAGCTTTGCGGCATGTGATCGAATGGACACCGTTGGTTGATGGCAATACACTGGACTCTTCAACCGGGTATGTGGTTCTACGAGATACCTTGAATTTCGCATCCTTTCCTACTAATGGAATTCGTGATGGGCTCATGATTACGAAGGGGGCTCGCATTGGAACCGCAGTTGTCCTCGACGTGCGACCTACAATCATAGGTCAACGCTATACGGATTCTCTGAACCTATTCTGTGGTCAGTCCTATACATACCGTGTGTACGGATATCGCTATCGCCAAGATGATCAACTTGCGCTGACTGATGACACCACAGCACGCGGACGTCAATACAACGAACTTCGATTTGCACAGTCGGCGGTTGTTTCCAAACCTAATCCCACAAAGCCCCTTATCCAGGCATCGCGGATAGAGTTTTGTCCAGGCGATACGGTAACGCTGACAACAGCCGCCGTTGCCGATAGGTACGATTGGACTCTTAATGGCGGCCCCCTTGCCGTTGGTGGAACAACGCGCGTAGTGGTGCGTGAACCTGGCGTCTATAGACTAACAGTAACTGCTGACGGAGGGTGCATGGCTACGTCTGATGCAATCACTCTTACAACATTGCCTGCGCAAGAGGTAGAAGTAACGCCGAGTGGTACACAAACGATCTGCGCCACTGATTCGGTAACCATTACGGCATTAACAGATGCACCAGCATATCAATGGATACGTGACGGAAATGTGATTGGTGGTGCAACATTCAAGACGTTTACAGCACGCACTCCAGGCGATTACCAGGTGCGAATCTCATCTGCGGCGGGTTGTCCGGGAATTTCTCAGAGTGTTCGCATCAAAACGCCAGATGTTCGATACCGGTTCGAGCCAAACACCCTCAACTTTGGTGTATTGGGTCAGTGCAAATCAGACACTACATTGAGCATCGAACTTGTTAACGAAGGCAAAGTTGCAATCACGATTACCACGGCTGCATTCCCACCTGGCTACGCCCTATCATCTCCTGCACCGGGTTTTGTGGTTGGGGTTGGTGAACGTCAGGTAGTTCAGATATTATTTGCACCTGCAACCGCGGGCGTCTCTACTGGTACGGCAACGTTTGCTGCAGTTCCATGTAACATCACAGCGTCTTTTAGCGTTCGTGGAGAACGCATACAGGTATCAGCCGCACTAGACAGAGCCCGTGTTGATTTTGGAACATACACGGTTTGTCCTACTACAGTAATTAAACCAGACTCAACATTTCGGATTACGAACTCAGGAACGTCTATCATTACTGTTCGTGTTCCGCGCGTTGATCCTCCGTTCTATTTATTAACCGACTTCCCTGCTCCGATTCCAGTGCCTCCAGGTGGATCGTTGCCAATTCAGATACAGTACCGTCCGTTAGGTGCAGACAGGGACCGCGGAGTTATTCAACAAATCTCATTTCCATTTTCTTCCTCTACCTGCAACGACATGTTACGTGCGCAATTACAGGCGGCTTCGTACAAACCAGCGTTCGTTGTTGATGAAGATTCTATCGATGTTGGTGTTGTATTATGGTGCTCCTCTTCCTTTGACACCTCGTTTGTTGTATCCAACCCCAAACCAGTTCCAATTACCATCACTGGCGTTGTTGGAAGTGGATGGACGTTTCTTGGAAGTCCTACTACAATTGAACCAAACACCAGTAGGTCTATCCCCGTCCGCATTCAACCGGCGGGTACTCCTGGCGCTTTTGCTATGGTTGGAGAACTAACAGCAGACCCATGTGCACTCAAATCCCCTGTGCATGCAGAAGGTATTGTTATTGCTCCATCATATAGTTCCGCTACCGCAATGATGGACTTTGGTGCGCGTTCTGCTTGTGGACCCGTTCAACCATTAGTGAGACCTTCCTTTGTTGTTGCTAAGGGGCTTTCTGGTCTTCGATCAACGGTACGAAGTGTAGCTATTGGCGGACCATTCACAGCTGATATTGTAGTAGGCAGAACGTTTGTTGACACACTCTTCTTTAATGTAACGTTTACGGCCCCAGGCTTAGGATCATTCAGCGATTCACTCAATGTTGAATTAGGTCCTTGTGGAAGCCCCTTATCGATTGAGCTCACTGGTGAGATAACTTCTAGTGGTCGCACCACAACTATGAGTTCAAGTGGATTTGGTGTATTGGCACCTGGTGAGACTTCTACGCAAACGATAAGAGTTACCAATACTGGTTCAGATACAATCGCTGTTGAATCATTGGACGGTATTGTTGCTCCGTTCCGAGTCTTGTCATCCATGCCTACACTTCCTACTCGTCTTTCCCCGGGTGCGGACGCAGAAATTGTAATAGAATATGCATTTGCTGGTTATGATCGGCGCGATAGCCTCACCATAATCTCGAGAACAACAGGAGTATGTCAAGACACCATCAAATTGCCTGCCTTGGGTAGCACTACGTCACCTGGTACATTACCTAGTCTATTTGTAAGTGCACCCACAAATATTGTTGGCAAGGTTGGTACTATTGTTGAGGTCCCAATCTCAATCGAATCAACTGTTCCTCTCGATTCTGTGAAGATCACAACAATAACCATCTATGTTTCATACGATGGTTCCCTGCTCAAAGCTCTATCGGTTAATCAGGGTACTAATGGTTTTCAGGCTTCCATTGTTGAGTCATCAGTTGGCAAGGCGCGCATCGTAGTTACGAACACTATTCCAATTGTTGCCGCATCGCCACTTGTACGCGTTGCAATGCAAACGTATGTTTCTAGCAGCAATACATCAGTGTTTTCAATCGACTCAACAGTAGTTACTGGTGCAGTTGTTACCGGACGTGATGGCAACATAACGGTACTAGCGGACTGCCAGATTAGTGCTTCAACTGCGGGCGTTGGCCAAGCTGTTGCCCTCAGAATGAGCAGCGTAGACGGCAATACCATTGGTTTTGAAATCACAACGCTTACAGATGACTTGTCAAATGTGGATTTGTATGATTTTAGCGGACGTAGGATATCATCGCCATTGTCTGCGCAGTTACCAGTAGGTTCGTATCACATTACACTTGATGTTTCTCAGAACCCTTCTGGCGTTTATCAATTGGTTTTCCGGCATGGAAGACACACTATTTCTCAACCGGTCTTCCTCGTTCGTTGATCAATCGGAGTAAGAACTTGAATGTACTCGTAACAGGTGCCACGGGGTTTGTCGGTAGTCACGTTGTTGACGTATTGCTCGATCGTGGCCATACCGTGTCTTATATCGCGCGCTCTACCAGCAATCTGCAGTGGCTTGAAGGCAAGCCGGTAACACGTGTTGATGGATCTTTGTTTGATCTTCATTCATTACAAACGGCGGTAGAGAATGTTGACGTAGTAATCCACGTAGCAGGACTTACGTCAGCTAGGAATGAGGCAGAGTTTCTTAAGGGAAATAGAGACGCCACGCGTAATCTGATGGATGCAGTAAAAACGTACAGACCATCGCTGATTCGGTTTGTGCATATAAGTTCAATGGCTGTGAACGGACCAGCAGTTGATGAAGAACACCCTGTAACAGAGCAGATGTCTAACCGACCAATAACGGCCTATGGCAGAACAAAGGCACTGGCGGAAGACGTAATAAAAGAGACCACTGATATTCCATGGACCATCATTCGGCCTCCTGCCGTTTATGGTGAGCGCGATTCAGCAATCTTCACATTCTTTCAAACGGTAGATAAGGGTCTGGCCACCTTCATCGGTTTTGATGAAAAGAAGCTGAGTCTTGTTCATGTTCGCGATTTGGCACGTGGCATCGTTGACGCCGCCTTTGCACCACAAGCAGTTGGTCAGGTATACCTCATTTCATCAGATGAATATTACACGTGGCCTCAGATAGCATCGCTCACCGGCGCAATTATGGGAAAGAGAAGACTGGTGCGCCTTCGGCTTCCCCATGCTTTAGTATTGTCCATCGCGGGAGCGGTTGGTATGGCTGGTAGGATGACTGGTAAACCTCAAGTTCTCGATTACGAGAAGGGGCTAGACATCATACAGAAGTATTGGATCTGCAGCACGGCTAAGGCTAGAAAGGAACTTGGATACCGTCAAGAGATATCGCTCCAGGACGGGCTTCGAGACACCGTACGTTGGTATCGAGAGCATGGCTGGTTATGAATCGACAATGGCTTCATGGGTTTGTTGGAATCATTGTAACTCTCGTAGTGCTGTCTGCCTGTTTTGCTTTTTTTGCAGTTCGGCTGGCCACGAGGAGTCATCCCGTTCCATATACGGAATCAAACGGAAGAGTAACGGATTCCGTCAGGATCTTTCGCAATTCGTTTGGCATTCCGCATATCGTTGGCAGGTCATTGCTAGACGTAGTATATGCCCAAGGGTATGCGCACGCACAAGATCGACTCTGGCAGATGGACGTGTGGCGTAGGACCGGCCGTGGTACACTTGCCGAAGTGTTGGGACCTTCGCTCGTTCAGGTTGACGTGTTCATGAGAGCCCTAGACATACCAAGTATCGTTGCATTAAACGTTCGCACAATAGATCCACAATCTCGAAAACTTCTACAGAATTATGCCGATGGAGTTAATGCCTACCTGTCGGAAAACAAACAAGATCTCCCGTTTGAGTTTGATGCTCTCGAATATGTACCTAACCCGTGGTCGGTTGAGGATTGCCTCATTGTTGGCAGAGTATTAGCGTTTGAAATGAGTCTGGCGTTTTGGACGGACCTAACTTTTGCTCAAATAGCTTCTCAGAGAGGTATTGACGCGTATAGGCAATATGTTCCTCGTGGTCCAGGAGCCCCCTACGTGCTCGATACAATGCGAGAATCCCCGTCCCTTCCAACAGAATTGAAAGACTCGACGCCGTCATTGAGTTATTCCGTGCAACTACGAGAACTTCAACGAACAATAGAATCCGTGCGGCAAGGGCTTGGCATGCAAGGATCGGGGTATGGTAGTAATTGTTGGGCGGTGAAGAAAACTGATGGAGGTAGCATTGTTGCCAATGACCCACATTTGTCCGTTTCTATGCCACCGAAGTGGTATCAAGTTCATCTCAGTGCTACAGGATTCAACGCTATTGGACTAAGCATCCCTGGTTTACCACTCGTTGTGTCTGGACGAAATGACTATCTGGCATGGGGCTTCACCAACACGATGGTTGATGATGTTGATTATGTACTCGAACGCATAGATCCCTCAAACTCGAACTATTACCTTAGTGCTGAAGGACGACGTTTGAAGTTTAGGTACAGAAGAGACACCATCAGAATCAAAGATCATTCGGATTCATTGATTGACCTGCGTTTCACAAATAGGTCATGTGTGATCTCCGACGTTCACCTGATGAGAGATCCTTCCGGGTTATTCGGGATGCCACGGACTATGTCTACAAAGATCCTAAACACCTCGTGTTTATCTATGAGGTGGACGGCAAGGTATAAAAGTGATGAGATCCTAGCGTTGTATAAAATCAATACGAGTAAAACGTTTGACGATGTTGTCTCAGCTACACAGACGTGGGTTGCACCTGCCTTAACGATTAGTGTTGGTACGGCAAGCGGGACTGTTGGAACAGTAGTAGCCGGTGTAATACCAAGACGAGGTTCTACAGATCCACAGTTGCCCATCCCGTCCTGGGAACCAAACGCGGACTGGTCAGGGGTGATTCCTCTGCGGACACTGGGTACCCTGGTTAATCCTAAAAGTGGCTACGTAGCATCGGCAAACAATCGGATTTCATCGAGGTCGGACGTTGTTATCGGCTCTCTCTACGAACCAGCCTCAAGAATTACAAGAATTCAGGAATTGCTCGCAATTTATCGCAATCCAACCGTGAGAGATGTGCAGGTGATGCAGCAAGACGTGATCTCACCGTATGCCCGACATTTTCTCGAGCGTATCATACCCATTCTCAAAAAGGGAATGCCTCGATATAGTGAGTTCGACAAAAATGCACTTACTACACTGTCGAAGTGGGACGGAACGCAGTCTGCGATAGATCCTGGCGCGAGCATTTATGCAGCATTGACTCAACGTTTGATGTGGAATCTTTTTCAAGACGAGCTAGGTGAGCAGCTCTACTATGACTGGTCGTTCGTTAGTAATGTACCACTGCGCCGACTTGATGAATTGATTGACGAGCCGGGGCATGTTTTGTGGGACGATAGCAGAACACCACAACGTGAAGATATAACGTGGATTGCCATACGTTCTTTCATCGAAGCAATTCGGGACCTACGTGTAACGTTTAGCAGCAATAGAGACACCGCATGGAGATATGGGGCTATGCATACCGTTACATTCCCCCACCTCTTTGGTAGCTCCGAGCTCATGCGTCCAGTTATGAATCAAGGTCCGTTTGAGGTGCCTGGAAGCCAGACAACGCTCAACAACACTGAGTGGAGCATTGCCAAGCCATACGAGACGCGAGTTGCCGCAAGCATGCGCGTAATTTCAGATATGAACGATACCGTACAGTATAGCGTAGTTCCAGGCGGTTCATCGGGTCAACCCCTTCATGCGCACTATGCGGACCAGCTTCAATTATGGCTCAAAGGGGGCTATGTGCGCCTTCCAGTGAAGCATTCTCCTGACGTTACATTTAGACTGTTTCATGTGTTCGTACCATAAGACTCTGAAGTTCAGTATTTTTGAGGTTCTAGCCAGTTCCCACCTTTCACAGAAAAGCCATGTCCGTATCCTGTACCGTAGGCAATCGTCGCAACGCTAAATCAGACGCCGTCGTCATTTTTGTTGCTCAAGATGAAAAGCATTTTAAGGCAGCTGAAAAATCTCTGACAACGGAGATACCACATCTACTTCCGTTGTTTCAATCAAAAGATTTTACAGGCAAGGCCTTGCAGACTGCTCTAACGTATGGCGGTTCAGCTACAACGGCATCGCGGGTGATTCTTGTTGGGCTTGGCGCTACAGAAGAAATCACATTGGAGAAGATTAGGCGTGCAGCTGCAGTTGCAACAAAAAGGGCGTCCTTGCATGGTTGTCTCCACGTAGCCTACGAAGTTGCACCTGTAAACGGTATTGATGCAGAAACCGTTGCTCAGGCCATAGTTGAAGGTTCTATGCTCAGCCAGTATCGTTTTGATAAGTACAAAACCATCAAAGAAGGCGTTAGTGCGCTTGTGAAGAAATTCACATTGGTCACCGACAAAATGCATCAAAAAGCAGTTGCCAAAGGAGTGGAAATCGGATCATGCATCGTTGAAGGTGTAATGATTGCCCGAGATCTAGCTAATGCACCTAACTGTGAGATTTATCCGGAAACACTTGCTAAAAAGGCTCAAGAACACGGCCGTAAAGCTGGATTTACAACAACTGTGCTAAATAAGAAGAAGATTGAAGCCCTTAAGATGGGTGGCCTGTTAGGTGTGAATGCTGGATCTGTTAGACCTCCTGTATTTATCGTCATGGAATTTATGAACGGCCCTAAGGGAGAAAAGCCCATTGTACTGGTTGGCAAAGGGGTGACGTTTGATACAGGTGGTATATCAATTAAGCCAGGTGCAGGCATGAGTGATATGAAGGGCGATATGCACGGGGCTGCTTCCGTGATTGGCACAATGTATACGATTGCTAAAATTGGATTGAAGCGTAATGTTGTTGGACTTGTTCCTTCCACAGAAAATATGCCTAGTGGAACTGCCTATGTGCCGGGCGATATACTCACGTTTATGAACGGCAAGACGGCGGAAATTGATAACACCGATGCCGAAGGACGTTTGATCCTTGCTGATGCGCTTTGTTATGCCGACCGTTATAAGCCAATTGTAGTTATTGACCTCGCAACGCTAACTGGAGCCTGTGTTGTTGCACTAGGAACGGTTACAACCGGGATGATGGGTACTGATGATAAAACAAAGAACCGGCTGCGTGCAGCGGCTGATTCAACAAACGAATACGTTTGTGAATTGCCGCTATATGAAGAATACAACGAGCAGATCTCAAGCGATTATGCTGACATCAAAAATTCTGGAGGCCGCAACGCAGGTGCCATTACGGCGGCTTTGTTCCTCAAGCATTTCGTCAGCTATCCATGGGTCCACCTCGATATTGCAGGAACTGGCATGCATTCTAAGCCATCCTACTATACCCCCGTTGGTGGCACAGGAGTTGGAGTGAGGTTATTGACGGAAATGCTTAGAAATTGGTAACCGAGTGATCCTAGCCACTGATGCCATAGCCCTTGAGGCCTATCGGAAAGACTTCGAAACAGAAGCCATTCCGCACATGTCGGCGTTATACAACTTTGCCATGCGTCTGACGCACGATGCCGACGACTCTGCCGACCTCGTTCAGGAGACCTATCTGAAGGCATATAGATTCTTTAACAAATTTGAACGTGGAACCAATTGCAAGGCATGGCTGTTCAGAATTTTAAAGAATTCATTCATTAATCGATTTCGGAAAACGTCACAAGCGCCTTCGACGGTTGAATACGATGTTATTGAGGAGTTTTACGAGACGGTACGAGACAGCTCAATTGAAACATCGGTACTCGATGAGCAACTGTTTGCTCAGACCTTAGATGATGACATTTCGTCGGCACTTGATGCGTTACCAGAGGAATTCCGGACCGTTGTGATTCTCTGCGACATCGAGGGATTCACATATCAGGAAGCAGCAGAGTTTACTGATTGTCCAGTTGGTACGATTCGCTCGAGACTACATCGAGCTCGTAGGATTCTAGCCGGACAGTTGGCCTCGTATGCTCAGGCCCGTGGATTCAGCATCGATGAAGATAGGAGCAATTAGATATGGCAATACATAGTGCAGATCAGCTTTCCGCCTACCTCGATGGCGAGTTGTCGGAACAAGAACGGGCAGAAGTTGAATCCTCGCTTGCTGAGAACGTTTCTTTGCGCAGAGAAGTAGACCTGATCAACGGTGTTCGTTCAACACTTAAGACCCGGGCGAATAGACTGCGCATCGCTGCTCCCGAAACACTAGAACAATCAATCAAACTCGCACTTCAAGAGGTTGTATTCCAATCTCCAAGTGTTGTTCCGAAGGTTAGTTTTGTTCAAAAGTTTGTTCAGCTAGTATCTCGACCGTTGATTGCAATCCCTACAGCACTTGCACTGGCGCTTGTTGTTACGCTTTCTGTAATGGTAGTCCAAAGAGGCGCCCGTCCAAATCCGGCCTTTGAAGTATCTAGCGCTTCATATCGTAATTATCAATCGGTTGTTCGTGGCGATCTAACAACGGAAATTGAGTCTAGTGACATTCCTACTCTTCGCAAATATTTCCGCGATCAGGGAGTTACCTATCAGGTGTTTTTCCCCCAAATCCAAGCTCAATTGGTGGGTGCCTTAGTGTCAAAAGAAGGGGCGAAGTCTTACGCACACCTCGTGTATAAGGCCGGATCCCATTTGGTGTATCTGTTGGAAGTTGATGAAACTTCGCTTGCAGATGGCAGCGTTGCGATTGATGAGGCCGTTGCAGGAGACGTTGCTTTGAGTCGCTGGCACTGGGAAGAAAAGGAGGGAATCGGCACGTTGTTTGTATGGAAAAGCAATAGTATCATGTGTTCGGCCGTCTCTGATCTACCTACACAAGAATTTTCAGCACTCTTTAGTCTTGAGACTCTCTAAGATCATGAAAACTAAAATCGTTGCTCTGTTAACAGCCTGTACGATTATTGCCGCGATTGCACTCATCGGCGGTACGCCGCAGGCATCCACTACTCCAGCGCGTGTCTTTATGGTTGAATCCGTAACCAAGCGAGGCGCAAATAAGGCCGTAGAATTTACTTGGAAGGATGGAGGTAAGTCCATTTCCTTTTTGGAACTTACCAAGGGTAAGGTTGTTCTGCTGAACGTATGGGCAACCTGGTGTGGCCCATGTAAACGCGAGCTTCCTGATATTGTAGCAATCTCAAACGAGATGGCGTCAAAGGGCGTAATTGTAGTTGGTGTTTCATTAGATAGCAAAGACGACCGTTTACAATTGGTAAAGACATTCTCGGAAAAGATGGGAATACCTTACGTGAATATCATCGACAATTTGCAGATCATGGATGCCTATGGAGGTGTGCAGTCTATACCAACCACATTTATTATAGACCGTGCCGGTAATATCGTGCAACGCATTATTGGTATGCAGTCAAAAGAGGCGTTTGTTGCGGCTCTCCAAAAGGCGCTGGCGGTTCCGTGATCACCATACACCGATAATCATTGACGGCTCCCGAACTACGGGAGCCGTTGTTGTTTGTAGAATGCCGTTGAGTGCTCTGGCTAATTCGTCGCGTTTCCCCTGGTTGCTTGCATAGGCAAGTGCAATGGTCTCACCTTGTTGTACCGCCTCACCTACCGAACGCGTGAGTAATACGCCTGCGCCATGATCGATGCTATCATGTTCATTCTTTCTACCCGCACCAGCATCCAAACACGCAAGAGCAAGTGCCTTTGAATCCACATTATCTATAAATCCGTCGTAGGCGGCATGCACTTCGCGAGGAACCAGATTTCCATAAAACTCCACGCTTTCGTGCCATCGACCTCCTTGACTGACGATCATATTGTGGAACGTTGCGTGAGCCTCGCCGTTTTGCCACACAGAAACTACTCTTTCTCGTGCGGCCTGATTTGTCATTGAGCGGTTAGAAAGCATAAGCATCTGTGCAACTAGTTCAATGGTGATCTCTGCGATATCTCGTGGTGCTACGGTGGCAAGAGAGAGTTCCGCTTCAGCTATCTCTAACCAATTACCAACCGCCTGTCCAAGTGGGTTATCCATCCGCGTGAAAACGAAGGTCACCGGCAGGCCAATGTCAGTGCAAACATCACGCATTGACGTAGCAAGGCGCTGTGCGTCCTCTAGGGTGCTCATAAAAGCCCCTTTCCCTACCTTCATATCAATCACCAGTCCATCGAGTCCTTCGGCGATTTTCTTGCTAAGTATTGATGCTGTTATGAGACTTATATCCTCGATGGTTCCCGTTACGTCCCGTAGCGCATACAGGATTTTGTCGGCTGGCACAAGCTCGGGAGTTTGCCCGGCCATAAATACATGCTGATTCTCCAGAAGCATTTCCATGTCAGAGATAGAAAGGTTAGTGCTGAAACCTCGGACGCTCTCCAGTTTGTCTAACGTTCCTCCGGTATGCCCCAAGCCCCTTCCACTAATCATAGGAACGTCCAAACCACAAGCAACCGCCAATGGAGCCAGAAGCAACGAAATCTTGTCTCCGACGCCACCAGTTGAATGTTTGTCAATCGCTCGCCGTGCAGACGGCCGGCGGTGCAGTGTAACACCTGATTCTGCCATAGAAAGGGTTAGAGCAGACGTTTCCTCGTTGGTGAGTCCGTTGATACATGAAGCCATTAAAAAGGCCGCGGCCTGTGAGTTTGTAACCTCGCCAGAAACAACAGCATGTATAAAACGAGTTACCTCGTCAGGGGTCCAACTGCACCCATATCGTTTATCTCGAAGGAGTTCTTTGTAGCTCTTCATAGGTTTGCAGTATGAACGAATCATTACTTCGATGTCCGCACAATCTACGAAATGAGATTCGAGAGCTTCGCAGAAGCGCTCAACGTGAACAAGATCGCCTATTCATAGCCGAGGGACCACATGTATGTGGAGACTTTCTTTTGGCTGGCGTTAAGCCCTACGCCGTAGTTCTTCGCGATGATGCTTCTGAAGAAAGCAAGGAAATAGCCCGGATGTTTGGTCTTCGTGGCTCTGATGTGTTTGGTTCGGGACACAAGGACATGAACTTGATGTCTGATGCAATTGCTTCGCAAGACATCCTCATCGTAGTTCCGTTCCTAGAGGAACGTGCTCTCGGAAAACGCGTTGTGATGCTTGATGGTGTTTCAGACCCAGGCAACGTGGGCACGATTATCCGCAGCGCATCGTGGTTTGGATTTACCGACGTTGTGTTGGGAGACGGATGTGCTGACGTGTACAACCCAAAGGTTGTACGCTCTACTGCTGGAGCAATGTGCCGAATGAATATCAGGCGCAAGTGTACCTTGCTTGAGGTACTCGACGGATTTGCCAACGTGCCACGAGTTGCCGCCGTAGCACGGGGTGGTTCCCTGCCATCATCACTTCAGGGTATACCCGAATTTGCAATTGTTATTGGATCAGAAGCTCACGGAGTTAAACCGGCGTTGATGCAGAAAATGTCAATGACCGTTACAATTCCAGGAGGTAATGGAACTGAATCATTGAATGCAGCCATAGCGTCGGCAATCATTCTCTACGAAGCTTCGCGATGAGTAGTCGGCTATATACACCCGGGCCCGTACCAGTGCCTCCAGCTGTGAGTGAGGCCTCATATTCTGTTCTGCACCATCGCAGCCAAGAGTTCTTAGACGTTTCTCAGCGAATGTGGGCTAATCTGCGAACAGTATTTCAAACCACTTCTCCTGTTGCAGTGTTGCCCGGGAGTGGAATGACTGCCATTGAGTCGGCCATAGCCTCTACCGTCAAAACCGGTGATCGAGTGGTGGTCCTTCAACATGGCCGATTTGGTGAACGATTGGCAGCCATCAACACGATCTATGGAGCACATGTAATTGACATCTCTGTTGCTTGGGGAGAGACGATAACGGCGGAGATGGTTGAGGAACGGCTAAGCTCAATTGGACACATTTCTTGCGTGTGGTTAGTACATAGTGAAACGTCTACTGGTGTGGCTTTGGACGTTGCTTCGATTACCAATGCTATTCGGCAGACGGCTCCTGATGCACTGATTATGGTAGATGCCGTGTTGAGCCTGGCCATTCAGGAGTTGCTTCCAGATACGTGGGGAATTGATGCAGTTGCAACAGGCATTCAGAAGGGGCTTATGTGTCCACCTGGCTTGGGATGCGTATCTGTGAGTTCACGTATGCAGCAACGCATGAAGGGCGTGGACAGACGATCGTATACGCTTGACTTGAATACAGTTCTCCGAGATGCAGAACGCGGATATTTTACGTGGACTCCTCCCGTAACGCTTGTGTCGAGCCTCGAGGTAGCACTTGGTATGTTGTGCGCACAACCAATCAGGGACATTTGGGAGCACCATACCAGTCTGACTGCTCATGTTCAGAACTTGGCTCACCAGCGTGGTCTCAATATTTTTGGTGACGGAAGTGCTCGTGGGGTTGTAGTCTTGCAACATGATGATGCTGGGAGTCTTGTCCGAACACTTGAAACTGACTATGGTATTATAGTTGCGTCTGGGCAGGACCACCTCCTCGATCGAACTTTTCGGATAGGCACGTGTGGAAGTTATACCAACAAAATGATGGACGAGCTTTTTCACGTGATTGATCAAATAGTACTAACATAGAAAGTGAGCTTACGGTGACGGTTATACTCGCGTCTGGAAATTCACACAAAATCGAAGAACTTGAACTACTCTTCAAGTCGAATGGACTAGATGTATCCTTTGTTCCGATGACTTCAATCGTGCCAGATATTGTTATCGAAGAGACTGGCGAAACGTTTGAAGAAAATGCCTATATCAAAGCCATAACCCTTCACCATCTAACAGGAATGCCCGTTCTAGCAGATGATAGTGGTCTTGAAATTGATGTCTTGAACGGGGCTCCTGGTGTTCGCTCAGCACGTTTTTCTGGTGAAGGGGCTACTGACGAGACAAATCGTGCTGCCGTGCGTGAAGAGCTTCAGCGCCTTGGCGTTGCTTCATCGGCAGGAAGATTCAGATGCGTATTGTGTTTTGTTGATTCGTACCGCACGTTGTTCGGTGTGGGCATGAGCCACGGTACAATTACATCTGACGAACGTGGTGGTAACGGGTTTGGATACGACTCGATGTTTACGCCTTCGGGTATGGAGCGTAGGTACGCAGAGTTGACTCAAGAAGAAAAGAGTTCCATAAGCCACCGTGGTGCTGCCGTAGTAGAACTAACTGAGCACCTTCGAGCTATTGAGCTAGATAGAGGGTATTCAGTTGACGTAGACCCCCTGCTTATTCACGATGCTCTTGTTATGGCGTCTGTTTCGGCCGTAATGAATGATACCCAAACACTACGATCAACGATTCGACATTTTGTACGCAGCGAGGGCGATGCAATCATGCTCCATGAAGCGCTACTTCAGGCGTATCTTTTTGCAGGATTTCCGGTTGCGTTGGAGGCGCTGGCAATTGCTGACGAGGAATGTCGGTTGCTTCTGGGCTCAATCACTTGGCCCCAAGCCGAGCCGTATGATGAGTCGTTATTCAGAGTTCGAGGAGAAGAACTTTGCCGGAGAATTTATGGCAACGTCTTCGAGAAGATGATGTCGAGACTCGGCCATATAACTCCAGAGTTAAGCTCATGGATGATTGTAGAGGGTTACGGCAAAACGCTCAGTAGGTCCAACCTACCAATCACGCTGCGAGAACTTTGCATCGTTGGTATACTTGCCGCCCTAGAGCGAGAGAATCAACTCAAGTCTCACATCAGAGGAGCACTTCGTGTTGGAGTTACTCTTGATGAACTAGCTGCCTGTGCCGACGTAGTAACCGAGCTTTGTGGCAAGAGACGAGGAAGCCACATTTTACGGATTGTCCTTCTTCAGGAAGCTGTTGTGTTTGATGATTGATGCAGAGCCCCATACACCTAGGCCACCTTTTACGTTCCCTAGTCTGTAGTCGTATTGGCTTCGTCTTCCAAATCCAACCATGCTAAACCAGTCATTGAACGCCTTGTCTGGTGCATAGACACGGATTTCATGTGTGCCAAACCACTTAAAGGCAGACCATACAACTGGCGTGCTGGCTTGGAGAGCAAGACCATACCTCGTGCGTTCGCTCGTGATGAGCGTGCCATCATCAAATCTGTCTTCTTTTCGCAATCGTCTATTTGTATCGGTTGTTGGTGGCGATATGTACACACCATAACCAAGTGTATCAAGGCATTGGATAGATAGGACATATCGTTGAACGCCGGGAACGGACAACCACGATATGTCTAGTGAGTCGTATCGTACTAATTCGTTGGCGATACCTGGATAGTTGAAGGTATCCTGCGGTGCAACTCGCCATGAAAGTATCCTAGGCGTTGTGGTTGTCCCAGTGAGTACCTTACCCCTTGCTCTAACGGTAGCAGAATATGTTACACTTGGAAGTACACGGTAAGACGTATCTACAGCACGATACGTACCACCAAGAGAGTCAGATGTAAACTCCATTGCTATCTCTCGCCCATCAGCCATCACGATAAATTCTGCATCAGGGACTACTGCATTTTCAATCTTAAACGTATCTGTAATTGGTAACGAACGATAGATCCGAATATTCGAAAGGGGCTCACCAACAAGCACAAAACCTTCCAACACTACTTCTTCCGTGTAGTCCGAAGGTACTGGGTCTGCACAGCCAATCAGCAAGGCGCTGATAAGTGTTGAAAGAAGGAACGTGATGGTAGGTAGGAGCTTCATTAGAACTTCAACTCAAAGGAGATCGTGGGTAGGATCGGCAGAAGTCGAACATCGGTGACCGTTGGAATAGCGTTGGATGTGTCGTAAAACCTGAACCAGATGTCTCTTCGTGAATAGACATTGAATACATCGAGAAATATTCGGAATGGCAGATCAAAGAGAGTTGTAATGTAGTTGACGTTCAGGTTGAGTTGGTGCGAATTTGGTAGGCGCAACCCCCATCGTTGGGAAGGATTAACCATTACGATGCCCCCATCCCAACCGGGCATCCGCGCTCCAATGGAGGACGTAGCACCAGTATAGGACTGGCCAGACTGGAACATAAACGATGCGCCTATTTCCCAACGCTCATTCAGACGAAAGAGCCCCGTAATTTTCAGATCGTGTCGTCTGTCAAATTTTGGTCGGAATTCTGCCCCTTGATTCACGCTATCAAATTGAGCAAACACAAAACCAAGTGCATATCCTACCCATCCAGTAAACTGCCCAATTTTTTTCTGAAGAAAGAATTCTGCGCCATATGCCGTTCCGTTACCAATGTAGAAAACATCAGCAACGGATTTTGCCTGCACACTATTTTGACGCAACTCGTTGATGTTGTAAAGGGCCTTGTAATACAAATCAACGTTGAAATCGAAACCTTCAAAAGGATGTGTTTCAACGGCAAGAATATAATGGTTGGCTTGCCCTGGTGGAACGGAGTTGTCTGTTGGAAGCCACGTGTCAAAAAAGGAAAAGTCGGGGGCTGATGCAAGACGTAGATACTGATGATAGATGCCCCATGCAGCCTTCAACGCAACGCCATCGGTAAGCTGGTAACGAATAGCGAGGCGTGGGTCGAGCAGGAAATGTTGACTCGTTGTCCAATAGCTAGCGCGCAAACCGGCCTGCACTGAGAAGTCGTCTGATACATTCCATGTATTCTGACCATACACGGCATGGATGTTGTCCCAGATATTAAGCACCGAAACAGAGGATTGATTCTGTTGTGTGGTGCTACTTCTGCCTGATAGATTCTGCTGGTAGGTGAAGTTGTACAGAGTACCTTCGTAACCAAACTTGAAGGTCAAGTCATCGTCCGCAAACCACTCAAATTCTGTCTTTAAGGAATAGTCGATAATACTATTTGCAATGGCAAACTCAAAGCCAGCATTATTGCCATCAAAGCCGTTATCGTACCTACTGGCACTGAGTGTGACTATAGAGAATAGCTTTGGGTCATAAATGTGCGACCATCGAGCGGACGCTGCCCTGTTGCCTATTCCCACATTGAAGAGCAAACCCGGTTGTGCAAAGGTCAATTTATCATTCGTAAGAAAACCACTCATCGAAACCTTGTCGTCGTCTGACAGGTTCTGCGTGATCTTAGCATTTACGTCATAGAAGTTGAACGAAGGAAAGGGGCTCATGGGGTCTTCTGGCAATAGACTCAAGAGAAGGTCTAGATATGTCCTACGCCCCCCAATGAACCAACTACCGTTTCCGATTGGACCCTGCACAGATAGTCTGGAAGAAATTAGTCCAACTCCGACAAGACCTTCCACGTGGTCCTTGTTGCCGTCTTTCTGCGTGATATTGAGAACTGCAGACATTCTACCACCATACTCCGCAGGGAATCCACCCTTGATGAGATCGACGTCTTTTACTGCGTCGTTGTTAAAAGCCGAGATAAATCCAAAAAGGTGCGTTGGGTTATACACCGTCATTCCATCTAGCAAAACAAGATTCTGGTCTGGTGAGCCCCCTCGAATAAAAAGTCCAGACGAGATCTGCGATGATGTAAGAACGCCAGGAAGCATCTGCAGAGCTCTGAAAATGTCGGCCTCACCCCCAATACGGATCTGCGAAAGTTGTTCCATAGGGATATTCACTTGGGAAATCGAGATTTGGCGCTTTTCGATTTCACGATCTGCGGTCACAACTACTTCCTTAGAACTATTTTTCGAGGCCACCATCTCGATTCGGATTTTTAATGACCCCGATTCATCAAGCTGAACTTTTAGTTCTTTGCGTAGATAACCAACGTAGGTAACCACAATGGTCTGCTCACCAATTGGAACTTTGCTAATAGCGAAGTAACCACTTTTATTAGTATACCCACCTCGTTTAGTTCCTTTAATGGAAACAGTGGCCCCGATGAGCGTTTCTTTGGTGACGGAATCCTCAACAAAACCGCCTACCGCTCCCTGGTCCTGCAGTGAAAAGGTGGTGGCGTTGATGTTGATGATGCTACACACAAAGAGCACTGCAACTACCGATATGTATCTAGGAATAGAGGTCATTGGGGCAAGGAAGCGCACATGACGGATTAATCCCGCCGTTGTTGTACTTCACTTCTGTCGATTATAGCTTTGATGCGTAAGCAGCACATGTAACACGCTTAAACCTTGGATGAGTTCCAAGAGGATTCACTTTATTGAATAAACAAGGTAAAACCTACCTAGTTTTGTACCTGCACAAATCCAATACACAGCAACAAGAGCGATAGACAAGACCATGGCAATTTATATTACGAGCGATTGTATCAACTGCGGAGCATGCGAACCAGAGTGTCCTAATACGGCAATCTATGAAGCCGGAGTTGAGTGGGATTTGGCGGGCCAGAAGTTCTTTGATTCAACTTCGCCGGGTGGCTTCAAAGGTGAGTTCTATTCGCCAGAGTTCTACTTTATCGTTCCAGATAAATGTACGGAGTGTAAGGGATTCCATGACGAGCCGCAGTGTGCTGCTGTTTGTCCGGTTGACTGTTGTCTTCCAGATCCCAATAACGTTGAAACCGAAGAGTTGCTGATGAAGAAGAAAGATTATCTCGACGGGATTGATCAAATCCGACTTCGGAACTAACGCATGTTTGCGGAATTGCACGTTGAACGGGGTAGGCTACGTGCCGTACTCCCCTGCCTACACGGTACAATCATTCGCAATGAAACTGATACATTTAAATATCCAGGATGCCATGTCTTCCCTGGATTTGTTGATACACACGCCCACATAGCAGGGCTTGGTGAAAAACTGTCGCTGATCTCATTGCATGGATCAGAAAGCATGGAAGAGTGCCTAGCAAACCTCCTTGCTGGTAAACCACAGTCCAACGGATGGATACGCGCTATGGGCTGGAATCAGGAGCGGTGGAATCCTAACCACTGGCCAACAAAAGATAGTATAGATCAACACTTTCCAGAGACTCCTGTTGTTGCCTCACGTATAGACGGACATGCCTTTTGGGTTAATTCTGTTGCTCTTCAACGTGCAGGAATTGATCCTCATGGTCACAGTGGGATACTCATAGACGACCAAATGAATGCAATCTGGGAGGCTCTGCCAGCGCATTCCAATGTTGACCTTCGCCAAATGATAGTAGCAGCTACTAACATGTGTTCACAGATGGGTATCACGGAAGTGCATGACATGGACGTTAGCGGCCAAGTACTCAGCATGTTTCGCGAGTTAGCTGAAGAAGGCTTACTACCTGTTCGTGTTCAATCGTTTGTTAGGGCGCAACATAACGAGTGGCAATCATGGGGCTTATTACCAGCTATAGGCGAGTTCCATCGTTCGGCAGGTGTAAAAATGTTTGCTGATGGAGCCCTTGGATCACGTGGGGCGCTCTTGCGAGATCCCTATGTAGATGATTCGTCAACTTCGGGCATTTCAACGCTCTCTGTTGAGCAGATGATTGATCGCTGCCGCAATGCAATCGATGCTGGATGGGCGTGCATTGCTACTCATGCCATCGGTGACGAGGCAGTTCGTAGAGTTCTTGATGTGTATGAACACGTTCGCTCTTGGTCCGATTCTAAGGACACGATCTTGCGAATAGAGCATGCACAACATGTTCATCCTGAAGACTTGACCAGGATGGCTTCGCTCAACATAACGGCCTGCGTTCAACCCATACATTGTATGAGTGATGCTTCTATGGCCGAGCTACGTCTTGGCGCTGAACGATGTGGATGGTCCTATCGGTGGAAGAGTCTGCTTGATCTTGGAATTCCCTTTGGTGCCGGATCCGACTTCCCCATTGAGTCACCAGACGTACTTGCTGGGATAGAGGCCTTTGTGCGAAGAGTACCTCCTGGAATGCAACAGAGCTGGCAGCCACAGGAGCGTATCTCGCGAGCGCAGGCCATCAATGCCTACACAGCAGGAGGCCACGCCACGTCGGGTATGGAATATCGTCGCGGACATATACGCCTTGGGTTTGATGCCGATCTTGTTGTTCTTGAACGCGACATTGAGTCGTGCTCCGAAATCGACATTAGTTCGACACGTGTTGTGGCTACATTTGCTGCTGGCAGACCGAGGTATATGATATGAGACCCGATCTACAACGAGAGTTCATAAGCCGTGTAACAGATCGCTCGTATGCTGAGTTCAAAAACAGTCTACATGAAACTCTCGGCATGGAGATTGCATTTCGCGTGTGTGAAATGCCAATATTCGTGTCTCATGATTTTAGGAGGACTCTCGAAACTGCATCAATCGAGATTATCCAGCAGTGTATCCGCCCTGCCTACCTAGCAAACACAGCCAGAACCATCTCGCCTGCCAATACGGTTCGAAATGAGAATGACCGACCACTTTTCTCTGTGGTAGATTTTGCCGTTTGCCTAGATGAACATGGTTCGTGGTTTCCACGCCTTATAGAACTACAGGGCTTCCCTTCGCTCCTGGGATACCAATATCTCTTCGCTTCCCGGATGCGCGAAGAATATGAGATGTTTGAAACAACACCGTTTTTCAACGACCTCGATCATGAACGGTATGTTGCTCTTCTGCGTCAGAGTATATTCGGCAATACGAATCCAGAAGAAGTGGCTCTTCTTGAAATAGACCCACATGTGCAAAAAACTAGACCTGACTTTGTTGCACTCGAACAACTGATAGGTCTGCAGTCCGTGAATATTCGCGACGTCCAAAAGTCGGCTAGGTCCTTAACTGCAGTTGGCCCAGATGGCTCTACAATTCACCTTCGCCGCATTTTTAACAGAGCTATCGTTGATGAGTTGGACGATAAGAACGTTGATCTTGCATTCTCTTGGTCTGATGATTTAGACGTTGAATGGGCCGGACATCCCAACTGGTACTTCCGTATCAGTAAATATTCTTTGCCGTTTCTAGACCATCCTACGTCGCCCAAGACGTGGTTCTGCAATGAACTCGAGTCAATTCCAAGCGATCTCGACCGATATGTTTTAAAACCGCTGTATTCGTTCGCCGGCAAGGGCGTTAACGTACAACCAACCAAAGCAGATATCCTCGCCATTCCAGAAGATCAACGTGCGGATTGGATTCTTCAGGAGAAAGTTGTGTACGCCCCCTGCATCGCAACTCCATATGGTTACAACAAGGTTGAAATACGCGTTATGCTCATTTGGCCTGATAGCTCGGACCAGCCAATTCCAGTTATGTCGCTAGCGCGCACTGGGCGCGGCGCACTCATGGGTGCACGCTACAATACCGATCCTTGGACGGGAAGCACAGGTTGCTTATTCGTTTAAGCAATATAGAGGGTTATTGAGCCAGCAGCACTTCGATTCGATTGCTTGCCTCTTCAAGGAATTGCTCTTCAGGTGTAAAACCAACTTCCTTGAATTGTATGCGACCATCCTTACCGATATAGAACTTTGTTGGAATTCCGGTAACACCAAACTTTGCAACAACGCTATCATCCTTATCAATCCACATTGGAAATGTTAAGGAAGGATTTGCAGCAAGGAAATCCTTTACGGTTTTTGATCTGTCTTCTACACGTTCCCAGACATTTACGACGGCAAAAATCACATTAGAGTTGCTCTTATAACGCTCATACAGTTTTTGCATTGATGGAAAGGACTGTCTGCACGGACCACACCACGTAGCCCAATAGTCCAAGATCACAATTTTTCCTCGCCAGTCAGAGATCTGAAGGGGCTTGCCCTCCAAGGAATAGAATGTACCGTTGATAGGTAATTGGTTGAGCATCTCACGCGAGATACGAGATGCAAGAACGGCACGACCCATAGTACGAAGCTCGTTTTCTTTTTTTGCAATCGTAGCACTGTCTAGCCCCTTCTCCGCTTGCAAACTTCTATAGGCATCTAGGATGCCTTGCGTAGAGGCCCCTGTAGAAAGTGATTTCTCGGCAACTGTTAGTGCCTGATTGGTGGCGTTTTTACCTCGATAAAGGCCAATGAGCATCTCGTAGCAACTCTTCTCGGTTTCCACACCACCAATCTCCATGCTTTTGTCAAGTGAAACGATGGACTTATCAGCATCTCCGTTTGCACGATGGATAGCCCCTTGTACAAAATAGAGTAAGGATGTGGCAATACGTTGTTCAACCAGCCACTCAGACAATCCATAATATAACGGCTTACGGGCTTCATCTTTTGCTGCTGCCAAACCAACGTCAATCAAGCGCATCGCGTCGGGTCTGAGCGTATCATTTGAGCCAATAAAGTTTACCGCTTGATGATACGTCATTGCACTAAGACCCGTAGCTCGATTGAGGAACGTGATAAGTGTTCGTAAAGCACCTTGTTGCGTAGTGGATTTTAATACCGCATCTATCAGGTTCTGCCGGGTGAAACTCTGAGGCCATTGTTCGAGATGTTCATTAACCTTCACAACAAACGCATCAATCGTTGGTGCAGATCCCAACTGAGTAAGAGCTATCTGCTCACCCACAGCACTTCGGGGAAACCGTGTGGCTGCGTCCATCATAACTCGTTGTGCGTCTTCTTGTCTTCCTTGTACTTCGTATGCCTGCGATAATGCAATTGCTTCGAGGGGGCGTGTAGCTTGCATCGTGGTAGAGGTGATCTCTCGAAGCTTAGCAATCGACTCGGCAGAATCTAATATGCCAGTATTCTTCATCACTAGTATGTAGTTAACACGTGCTACAATATTACTCGAGTGCAGTTTCGTCTCAGTTTCGAGTTCATCAACGGCATCGGCAAAGTCTTCCTTCATTTTGCATTGCAACGGCAACATGCCATAGCGAGCTTGAGCGGCACGTAAGTGAGCGCTAAAGACCGCTGAACCACGTTCAGAGGCAGTGAGAACTTCCCAAAACATGTCTTTGTTTGTGTCGTATCTGCGGCCGTTTCCAACTTTGACAATCATGTAGACAATACCTGTGGGCACCGCCGACTTCCCTATCCATCTAGCACCACTCTTTTCTAGCTGGACCTCTATTGCTCGAGGAGATTCGGCATCCACGGTAAATCCATAAAACACAGCATGGACATTGCCATCAGAAACAATCGCTTCGTCGAGCGATCCAGGAGTGTACTCTACAGTAAAAGAAGCCCCTTCCTTTGGTGAACTAGGAAGAATGGAAACTGTTCCTGCAGTTAGACTTATCACGGTTGCGAGAGAAAAGAACAGACGAAGGATAAAACGAGTTGAAATTGAAGTCATGGCAAGTCAGATTGGGTAAGCAGATGAACGCGTTAAAAACTAAACTACCATAAATATATTCAATGTTGAAGAGACAAACAGAGCGGGAATACTCGTGAAATTGCCAACAAACGAAAATTCTTTGCTAAACGACTTTCCCTTCTTTCACATATTCGCGTCGTATGGCCATATCAAGTCTTGCCATGTCCAATCTCAGCGTAGAATCAGCAAGTACTTCTAGTGCGCAATAGTGCGCAACGTTTACGACGCCGGCACCAGTAAGTTCGTACTGCCGTGCCACGTGGTGCCAGTCGATGTCATCGGAGATTTCGATCTGTGGTGGTATGGTATTAGTCCAGATGATAAAGCGCTCTTCCGAACGTGGCACAGGAAAATGGACGATAGAATGAAAACGACGCACAAATGCATCGTCGATGTTTGCGCGCTGGTTTGTTGCAAGTATGACTAATCCGTTGTACGCTTCTATACGCTGTAGTAAATACGCCACTTCCTGGTTTGCATATTTATCGTGCGCATCGCGAATATCAGTTCGCTTGCCAAACAACGCATCGGCTTCATCAAAAAATAGAATCCAATCTTTGTGCTCTGCTTTGTCGAACAAGCGCGAGAGGTTTTTTCTGTCTCTCCGATGTACTTCGACACGACACGCGACAAATCAATACGAAATACATCGCGCGACGTGTGTTTTCCTAGAAGTGATGTGGTAAGGGTCTTCCCGGTGCCAGGTGGACCATAGAAGAGTGCACGATAGCCGGGCTTGACCCTTTTTTTTCATGCCCCATTCCTGCATGATCGTGTGATTGTGCGTTATCCAATGTTCGATCTCACGAATCTGACGCAACGTATTGGGGTGCAGTACTAGGTCCGACCATTCCATCGAAGTTTCGATGTGTTCTGCGGGGAATTCAGCACTGAAACGCGGCTTCGCTACAATGCCTGTTGTGAGCTCCTCAACAAGCTCTGCATCAACGATGAGGCGTCCGCTCATCATCGGCCCCCCCTTGCGCACGCTCTGAAGCCACAACACATGCTTTTTCGCAAACCAATGCTCGCTGCTCAACATCTGCTGCACATCGAGGCGTCGTTCAAGATTGCTGCCGCCGAGCGCAAAGAGCACCGTCTCGCCCGTGGGCAAAAGACCACGATGTAAGACCACGCGGCTTTTGTGGCTTGTACCAGCATACGCACGCTAAATGCGTGTTGGCTTTAACAACAAGTCGTCCTCTACGAACTCGATTGCCGTCTCGGTATACCCGATAAACGCGGGGATTGCTGTTTCCACTGGCGCTACGGACGGTGGGAACTTGGGGAATTCCTCGATGTATACCACTGGGGTTTTGTATGCAGTTGCCATGATTCCTTGGCTTCAGTTGTTCAACAGATCGTGAAATAAATTTGCTTAGATAAACACTTCCGAAACCATTTTGCTTATCGACGTCCCGTTTTTATCGACTTTTATCATGCTTACTGCAGATGGTTTCTGCTCCGTAGAAGCATTCCCGAAATGTGTCAGAGGAAAGGGTCCCGTTTCATGTAAGGGGCTGGCAGGATTTGTCTTATTGAAATACCGCCAAACGCTCAATCTATTTTTGAACCGAATCTGAAACATAGGTGGCACCAACTTTGCAACGCCTGCTTGTGTAGTGGTGAAATCGGGTTTACCGGGACATACAGCAGCAATGCGTATCACAGCAAATACTGCCCTACCCATCTCTTCAGTAATCTGCAGTGAGGGTGTTGGCACATCGCCCTGATGGGTATACACTGGCGAGTTGGCTGCAAGAGCAGCAAGTTGGTGTTGCGTTGCACCAGGCTGGTCGCTCATCAATTGGACCAATGTACCTGCCACATTCACCAATGATTCGGCTGTATCCTGTGCTCCTATGGCCGGATACTCCTGCGACAAGTACAACGTCTTGCTCAGGCCTACACCACGCGAAGAACCAGTCAGATTCGAAAACAGTGCAACCTTTGCCTCCTGCAGTCCCAGGGTCCCGGATGTGTAGTTGTAGAACGCGGCATTGCGAACGCGCACAACAAATTCAAACACAACATCATCGGGTACAACCACCACTTTCGGAACGGCAATGACTGCTCCGAGTCTCGTTTCGCAGAACACTCCCCTCAACCCAGTTAACATCAACTTTGTGAGCGCTGTTGGTACGATCTCGAGAAACGCACGCACGTTATAGGTTAGCAGACGTTGCTGACGCGTTGTTTCCAACAAGTCATCGAACCTATCAACACCACTATCTAACCAATAGTGATGCAGTAGTCGCAGCTCAAATAATCGAACATAGCTAGTAATGATGCGTTCCGATGGCAATGAAAGAGTCGCCTCAGTTCTTGTGATGAAAATCGCTTACCACTTCGGTAATCAATCCGCTTTCGCTTTCAACTGCTCTGTACTTCAGGCTTAACATGCGCGGGTTATACAGCACAAACGGGTACTGTTTTCCACCCAGCGTCCCCCACATGTGATTCACTTCTTCCATCGTTGGAGAACACAAGTCGAAGATCAGCTTGAACTCTGAGAGCTGGTCGAGTACGTTCGTTGGAGCATTGGTTGTTATGGATGCAGGGGCAACCGTGTCATGCGTAAACACATGTTGTGACTGAAAAAACCTCAAAGCACGCGATAACACTAGCAACGCATTCGCGTAATCAGTATGTGTTGCCAGCACGAGAATCGAAAAAGTCAGAAAGACAGGTGGATTCTCATATGTGGCGCGCAGTGTGACGTCATTCCGCACGTAATTTGGGAGGTTTTTTAAGGGTCTTCTCTTCCTATATGTTCACAACTGACATCACAAGGATATCACGAGAGACTCCTGCTCCACCACTGCCAGAAGCAAAACCCTCAGCTATGTTACCAATACCAACAACACTTGGCGACTCTGGCACCCCGTAAGCAGACGAGAAGTGTCGGCGAATATCATTCAACACGATCGAAAGTGCGTGGGAAAGCATTTGTAGTAAAGCTTCTGAGGTTCAACTGCCCTTTTCTACAATGATCTAAGGGCTACAGCCCAACAATACACAATAATACCAGCAAATACGTATGTATTATCAATTCATATTAAATACCTAATATTGCAGGTAATGAGACCTGTTTATAGGTCGGTAACACTGAACATTTCTAAAAATGAACAGGTGATTTCTCTGCTAGCTAACTAGGCGATGTCCGCCGTCGACTACGATGGTTTGACCCGTAATGTAGGAAGAGGCAGAGGAAAAAAAGAATACCGCGCTAAAAATGTCTTCAATTGTCCCATGTCTTTGCATGGGGATCCGCGATTGATCTATAAGAAAGGCATCACTTTCGGTTACATCCTCGGGCTGAGTGATGGCACCTGGAGCTACGGTATTTACTGTGAGAACTGGGGCGCAAGAACGTGCCAAGCTAAGCGCAAGAGTTTGAAGTGCACTTTTGCTGACATTATAGGCTGCTCTATCGAGCCATATTTCCTCCGCACCTAGACTTCCAATGCTGATCAACCTTCCCGTTGCACCAGCAAGTTTGCAAGAGGCATAAAAGTACTTTGCGAGAACAGCTAACGGAAGGGTGTTCACACGCAGAGTATACTCCAACTCTGCAATATTCAGCTGGTTCATAGCTTTAGCTGAAGGAAATATACCCGCGTTACTTATCACAACGTTTGCAAGTCCCAGCGTGGACTCAAACTGAGTGATAGCCATCTCAAGAGCGAGCGGATCGGCCACATTACATTTTAGTGGCAAACAACGTCTACCCAGAAGTTCAATCTCATGTGCGGTTATCAAGGCCTCTTTCTCGGAACTATTGTACGTAAGGCCAACGTCGAATCCGCGCTCAGCCATGCGTAATGCAAGCCCCTTGCCGATACGTCTAGCACCACCAGTGATCCATACTATAGGCATGATACATCCTGCATTGGAGGTAGAACCTGACCAGCAACGATGGTCAAATCTCCTTGACGAATGAAAATCGGGGTGTCCGGATTAGCGTGCACACCTCGCACGTACGCAAGGGCGTATGTAGTGGCACCATCACACGAGGTTGCAACAGATGTAACTACACCTATCGGAACATCATCTGCAACAACCACGGCGCCAACACTGAGCGGAGCATCGGACACCACTCCCATAACACGTTGCTTCACCTTGTTATAACTATCTAGGCGTGCTACAACCTCTTGACCAATGTAGCAGCCCTTGGTAAATGAGGTAAGATGGAGCAGCCCCGCTTCTAATGGATTATAGGCTTCAGTCCACTCATGGCCAATTGCCCCTTGTCCACTTAAAACGCGTAAGTATTCGGCTTCATCCATAGAAAGTTCAGGAATTGCCTCTGAGTTAGCCCGAAGAGTGTCTTTTACTTGGTCGATTGCAGATTCTGGACCTATAATCCAATATGATACCTCGGAAATAGACGGCAACCTTGAGACTACTACGGTTTGACCTCCTAGTTCGCATGACATCCACTGGCATAGCGTAAATGTAGACACATCAACGCCTAACATCGCGGTAACAATCAACCCCGAGCTGGGTCCACATATTTCGAGGATATGGGTGTCAGACGATAGATCGCGTATACGAACGTCATCGATGATGACGTACTTTCGTAGCCATTGAATGATTCGTAAAGCTAATCCAGGCGAGCCCAGAAGGTGTGTAGAGTCATTGCCGTGAAGCACAGTGAGCACATCAATAATTCTTGCTTTGTCTGTTAGAAGAACCGTCTGTATGCCCGAAGAAGGAACAAGTTTTGTTAGATCATTGGTAGTGAGCCGATGAAGAAGGTCCGCTCTATCGGCCCCTTTCATTTCAATCCATGCCCAGCCGTCACGAGACAGCCAGGCTGCCGCGGTTCTTGCAGAGTGTAATGCATGATTGCGAAGTTTTTTTATCTGAAGTTCAGACATGAGGTATTCCAATTGAGTCGTCAAACCTACGAAACAGCAACGGTGTGGCTTCTTTTTGTTATTGCCATTTGTACGATGACGAACAAAGGGGCTGCCCAGCGTACACCCTGCCGCGTTGTATTCGTTGATAAAGGGCCTGAAGCATTCCAACCGGGCTCCGTTCTTTACGAGAAAACCCTAACCACGTTTAATGAACGCTCACTTGAGAGACGCCGGCGTGCTGGGATGAACCCTGTTCTCGACACCTTGGATCAGCCTCTATACGCAGTGTACGTGGCAAACGTGGTACGGGTTAGTGATTCTCTTCTTGCAGTCTTGCCCTGGTTCAACGCCATAGTTGTGGGGTTAAGCGATGCGGAACAATACATTATTCAAAGCCAGGCCGGTGTTCGACTTGTTGTCCCAACCTCAACTGTGTCCTATAGCCTAACCCAGCCCGACAATTGCGACCCAGCTTCATATGGATTTTCGGAGTTTCAACAAACTGTGGCTGGAACCCGTCTCCTGCATAACGCGGGTGTTTATGGATCAGGTGTTCGAGTTGGCGTAATCGACAATGGATTCCGTTGGAATTCCATGAGTTCACTTAAACATTTGAACGTACTTGCCGAATTCGATGCGATTTACAAAGACTCAATAACGAGTAATGAACCCATTGACACGGCCAAACAGGACGAACATGGCAGTTTTGTTCTCTCCATTCTAGCCGGATGGCAGCATGATTCGTTGATTGGAATTGCCCCATTTGGCTCATTCCTCTTGGCAAAGTCAGAAGACATGAGGTATGAACGCAGGATAGAAGAAGATTTATACGCCGAATCACTTATGTGGCTAGAACGGCAAGGGGCTGATTTATCAACGTCTTCCGTTGGTTACCGGAAGTTTGATTCCACGGACGTTTCAACTCCCTATGCGGATATGGATGGTAAAACCGCTTACGCCAGCCGGGCCATTAACATTGCAACCGGCCGGGGCATGACCTGCATAACGGCGGCTGGCAATAGCGGTCCTGTCAAAGAAAGCATCATCGTACCGGCAGATGCAGATAGTGCTATCACGGTAGGTGCATTGGCCACAGACGGAATAAGTGCCTGGCAATTCTCATCCTGGGGGCCAACGGCTGATGGCAAAATCAAACCAGATTTTGTCGCCCCTGGTATGGACGTGTACGGTCAGACTGTCAATGGTGATTTCAAAGCGAGTTCAGGAACATCCCTGGCAACGCCTATAGTGGCTGGCCAGGTTGCTCTGCTGCTTGAGCTATATCCGCATACACAACCATGGGTACTTCGCGAAGCCTTGCGGAAGGCATCTACATTGGTTGTTCGTAAAGATTCTGTGCTTGGTTACGGTTCAATAGATGTTACAAGAGCCGCCCAGTTGATGGGTCCGGGTGTTGGCCCGCCCACCATCATTACTCTCGATAGCAAACGAACAATATTTGCTTCTGTGTTTGCTGAAGGTACTATTGACGTACATCTCATCATCCGGGATCCTATCACTGGTCAGAAGAACGACGTTGTAGGGATACGGTCGGAAGAACCTTGGTATCTCTTTTCTATCGAACCCGCAATGTTATACCGCGATACCATGCAAGCCCGAATTGTGGCCACAATGATTAATGGTACACGCGTTGGACAGTTTCCTCGCGACAGCACATGGTTTGCACTTCCCAGAAATTCAGTTGTAAAGCCGTGCGGTGTTCGCTTGCCGGGCTCGGTTACGTCCGTTGCACTAGAACGTGCGATTGAACCAGGTCCATGCCTTGTAAATGCCCCACTCGATGAAGGGGCAAGATGTTTCACAGTTGCCGGTATAGATCAAGCCCCTTCTGATGTTCGTATTGTTCACATCGGAACAGGGACACTGGTGGAGTGTTCAGTTTCCTATGTAGAAACCTCTATGCTAACTGTAAACGTTACCAAGGGTCTTGCTCGTGGGGCTTATCTCATAGTCCTTCGTAGTGATTCTGGGTCTCGTTCTCTTCCATTAATCGTACGGTAAATAGATGGCTACAATGCTCGTTTCTGGTGCAACAGGTGGACTCGGTAGCGTAGTTGTTCAACGCGCAAAAGATGCTGGTTGGAATGTGATTGGTCTTTCTTATTCCGATGGCGATTTGTCCTCAGAACACGTTGTGGAGCAAATCGTTCGTGAGCTTCCAAAAGATCTATCGGCAGTGATACATCTCGTGGGTGGTATACGTGCAGGTACATCCATCGACGAAACGGTTCTTAGTGATTTTCAAGAAATGCTCTCAGTGAATCTCATCAGCACCTTTAACATCTTCCACGCAACCATGCCGTTGCTTCGCAAGAATGGTGGCGGTTCGGTACTAACAGTGGGCGCCCAATCTGTTCTTCATCCTATAGCTAACCTAGCAGCATACACCGCGTCCAAGGCGGCTGTAGTTGCATTAACGATGGCGCTTGCTGAAGAAGGAAAACAGTTTGGCGTGCGAGCAAACTGTGTAGTACCTAGCACTATCCGTACAGAAGCAAATCTTTCATGGGCTTCTACCGATCAGGCAGCAGAATTTGTAACGCCAGAAGAGATAGCGGACACGATGATGCATCTAAGCTCAGCTTCGTGTGGGGTATCAGGTGCAGTGATACCGATGTTCGGAAAAATTCCATACTAGACATTCAGGAAGCCAAGAATGGCAACACCGTCTTCATCGACATTCCTCTTTCTTCTCAGGTATTATAAACCGTTTGCCCTCCGTATTGGCCTTGCCTTGTTGTTCATGATACCCGGTAGTGGTATCAGTTTGGCATTTCCTGCGTTAACTGGCACTATCATCGACAGAATTATCTCGTCTGATGCCCCTTCAGAATTGATTGAGATTGGCGGTCTGTTTCTTGGTTTACTCGTTGTTCAGGCAATCGTTGGCTTTTTCGTCTCTGTCACCATGTCGAGAACAACAGAACGAGTTATAGCTTCGCTCCGCAGTGAACTATTTCACCATGTTATTCAGTTGCCACTTACTTACTTGACATCGCGCAGAGTAGGCGACCTTTCTTCTCGGCTATCAAGTGATGTTACTCAGATTCAGGAAACGTTTTCCTTTTCCATCGTGCAACTATTGCGACAGAGCGTCTTTCTCGGTGGATCCATCGTTTTGATTATCACTACGAGCGTCCAGTTAACGATTCCAATTCTTGTAGGCACACCAATCATTGTAGGTGCGGCGGTTCTCATTGGTAGGCGCATTCGCAAACTCAGTACAAAGACCCAAGACGCTTTAGCTGTATCCTCTACAATCGTTGAAGAAACTTTGCAGAGTGTATCGGCAGTAAAATCGTACATTCAAGAGCGAGCGGAATCAGCTCGATACAATAGCGCCCTTGCCTCAAATGTTGCGTTAGCTATTTCAGGTGCAAGGCTACGAGCAGCATTCGTAACGTTTATCATTTTTACAATATTCGGTGGAATAGCAGCCGTCATTCTTTATGGCGCTAAGCTTGTAGCTGCGCATGAAGTCACCATGGGGCAACTACTTTCGTTCCTCATGTATGCGATGTTTGTAGGGGGCGCACTAGGTTCGTTCGCTGAGCTCTTTAGTCAGATCCAGAAGTCACTCGGCGCGGCAGTGAGGATTCGCGAATTGTTGTCTGAGCCCACAGAAGTTGTTGGTGAGGACGCACCAGATGTGAACTTGTCTTCTATTGAATTGCGCGATGTTCATTTCTCATACCCAGAACGCACAGAAACGGCTGTTGTTGGAGGAGTATCGTTGGTAATTGGGAAAGGGCGCAGGGTGGCGTTTGTTGGTGAGAGTGGCGCTGGAAAGTCTACTACAGCTTCGTTGTTACAAAGACTATATGAACCCACGGGTGGTGAGATCCTGTACGACAACATCCCAGCGAAGGACCTCACACTCGCCCAAGTTAGGCGCAACATTGGAATTGTCCCGCAAGACATTGTTTTGTTTGGCGGAACGATAGAGGCAAACATTCGCTACGGGAAGCCCCATGCAACAATCGAAGAGATACGTGAGGCCGCACGTGGAGCCAATGCGCTCGATTTTATCGAGAAGTTTCCTGATGGGTTCTTGACTACCGTTGGAGAACGAGGAATCAAGCTCAGTGGAGGACAACGTCAGCGGGTTGCAATTGCACGCGCGTTGCTTAAAAACCCACCCATCCTCATCCTTGATGAGGCCACAAGTTCGCTTGATGCCGAGAGTGAGCATCTGATTCAAGATGCCTTAGAACGTCTTATGAAGGGGCGTACAACGATTATAATCGCGCATAGACTCAGCACAGTTCGTACGTGTGATGAAATTGTTGTGTTTTCCAATGGGACTATTTTCGAATCAGGTACACATGAAGAGTTGCTTGCACAGGGAGGACTTTACCGACGATGGTGTGACCTGCAATTCATTCGTTAGAAGGATGAAAAACAGGTATTGTTCAAAGCACCGTAATCCGTATCTTTGCCTTCCGTTTTTCGCGAACGGGCCCATAGCTCAGCTGGGAGAGCGCTTGAATGGCATTCAAGAGGTCAGCGGTTCGATCCCGCTTGGGTCCACGGTTTAGCGGTAACGGGATCGTAGCTCAGCTGGTTAGAGCGCTGCCCTGTCAAGGCAGAGGTCGCGGGTTCGAGCCCCGTCGGTCCCGCATCCCGGAAATGAAAAAGCCTGATCATTCGATCAGGCTTTTTCTATTCGAACCATAAAATGTGCATCAGTAGAATCAGTAACGATCTATTGTATAAGCCAGAACGATATTGAACGCAAAGTTTTGATCACGGTAACGATCAAACGAGGAAAAGCGCGCCTCCGCACCGATCTCTAAGTTTTCAGTCACAGGAAACAGGTATTGATCGGCCACCACTTACGTAAGCAACGCTATGCCAAAACCAGCACTTATGGAAAAGGCAAGGTAAAACGGATAGGCAGTAAGCGATGTGGACTCAACAGCTGAAGTAGCCTTGAGTTCATAATATTATAGACGTTAATAAACCCAGCTTCAAATGATTCAACACCAATGCTGCATCAATATCCAACCCGTCCACTGTATGTTTGCCCTTCACAGATATTACCTTCTTTATGATGATCACATCTGGTAGCTCAATCTGATATCATGAATGGAGCTTCTATGATTTTCAACTAGCTTTTGGACATACTCGCTTTCGTTTCAACACTGCGCCTCTCCCATAATGTTCATTCGCCACTACCGCGGAATTTGTCCTCATCGCTGTCAAACATGAAGTTAAAGGACGTCAGCGAACCATAGATACGCGTTATATACCCCTGCAACTTCACTTTCTCACCCACTTCCAAACTCTTGTTGGAATTGATTTGCTGCTCCATCACACGTAGGTTGTCTCTCATCAATACAACCTTCTGCATAAATCTCTCCATAGACATCTCGTGCTGCTTCAGTTCTGGATGCGACGGTTTGAAGATTACAACTGCATGTTGCCACTTGGGGGCCAATTCCGCACTATGCCGTTTCTCCATCTCGTCTGCAACAAGACTGGCAAGCAACTTTAATTCAGCATGATCCACAATGATTATCCAAAATGTTGTCGAATGAAACACCCCCAACTACTTTCGGGTACAAAGATACGTGCTTCATTCCTTCAACGCGCCAGCAGTGAGGCCCTCAATAATGCGCTTCTGAAATGCAACAAAGAGAGCCAATACGGGTATCGCAGCAATGCTGGCACCCGCCATCAAATGCCCCCAGTCTATTGATTGTTTTCCCAAGTAGAAAGCAAGCCCTACTGGTAGCGTTCGGTGTGCTTCGTCGTTTGTGAATAGGAATGGGAATAAGAACGAATTCCAATTCGACAAAAACGTGTAAATCGCTAAGACGGTTAGGACGGGCCGTGCTAGTGGCAATACTACGCGAAACATGATATACCACTCGCCTGCTCCATCCAACCGTGCCGCGTCTTCAATCTCGGAGGGCATTGATTCTACGTATTGACGCACAAGAAATATTCCGAACGGCGTAACTAACCACGGAACAATAAGTGCCCAATACGTATTGATCCAACCCACCTCAGCCATAAGCCGATACAATGGAATCATGATCACTTGCTGAGGCACAACAAGTACACCCAAGATGGTGGCAAACAGCAGTCCCTTGCCCACAAAGCGCCGCCTTGCAAATGCATATCCTGCCCAGAGGCAGAAAACAACATTTCCAAGTGCGACAATCGAGGCTACAAAAAGTGAATTCAGGAAATAGCGGAAGAAGCTGTCCGACTGCCAGGCATCGCTATAATTTGTAAACGTTGTGGTGGCCGCAATAATGCTGGACAATGTTTCATATTGCTCGGGCTCGGAACGTAGGGACACCAGAATCATCCAAAGCATTGGAAAGATCATGCCAAGAGCAACGAGGGCGAGTAGTACGTTTATCCCAAGCGTGGTGATGGTTGCTCTATGCACTTTCATGTATAGAGCCCCTTATCTTCTATGTGGTCACGAACAGCCTTAACGGTCAGGTAATTTATGCTCTTCTGTGCTCGGACGCGGTTTCGAATATCAGTTGACGATATCTCGAGAAGTGGGGCTCCGATCCATATAGGGGGCTTCTCGTCTACCGTAAGGGTCTCCATCATTCTCTCTTCCATTTCCGGAGTGAGTAAGAACGGACGTCGTACGATGCAGAGCTGGGCTAGCCGACAAATGTTTTCCCACTCTCGCCATCTCACAAATTCAACTGCTTGGTCGCTACCTATGAGAAGTGATATCTCTGCATCTGGATGCAATTCTTTGAACCATCGAACAGTGTCAATGGTGTAGGACACACCTCCACGGGTGATCTCAATATCACTTACTTGAAATCTGGGATGTTGGATGGTTGCCAACCGAACCATAGACAATCTGTCTACAGACGAGGCCAATCGAGAGTCGTACGTTTTAAACGGGGAGAGAGAAACAGGAACAAAAAAGCACATGTCGAGCGACATCTGATCGGCAAACCTGTCAGCAATGATCAAGTGCGCAATGTGTATGGGATTGAACGAACCACCAATTATTCCAATGCGCATATGCTTACTGATTAGTCTACTCAGTATGTTATAACGAGCGTTGAGGCCGTACTTCTTTTTCCGTGTACCACGTTTAACGATACGAGTGACCTGGAAGGTTTACAACGAGCTTCAAAATCGGATCGGAATTTCTCAATGAAGCCCTTTACAGGCCAAGCTGCAGCATCACCCAGTGCACATATCGTATTACCTTCGATGTTTGATGCCACGTTGTAAAGTAGGTCTATGTCTGCCACGGTGGCATCGCCATGATGCAGGCGATGAAGTACTTTTTCCATCCAGCCGCAACCTTCTCTACATGGGGTACATTGCCCACATGATTCGTGATGATAGAAACGTGCAATTCGTAATGTAACAGCCACGATGTCCGTATCCTCGTCCATTACCATGATGCCGGCAGTACCAATGTGGGTGCCAAGCTTTTTGAGCGACTCTTCATCCATCCGAATTCCATCGATCTCATCACCTCGAAGTGGCGGCATTGATGACCCCCCAGGGATTACGGCTTTAACGCGTTTACCGCCGGGTACTCCACCGCAAATATTCTCGATGATGTCTGTTAACAAAACGCCAGTGGGAAGTTCATAAACACCTGGTTTGTTTACGTGTCCACTTACGCCGTAAAGAATCGTGCCCGTGTGTCCTGGAGCGCCGACGGCAGCATACGCATCGGCCCCCATCATCATGATAGCTGGCACCGTTGCAATTGTTTCAACGTTATTAACGGTAGTAGGCATACCCCAAAGCCCCTTATTCGCGGGGAATGGTGGCTTGTAGCGTGGGTATGCTCTGTCGCCTTCAAGGGAGCTCATCAACGATGTTTCTTCGCCGCAGATATAGGCGCCGGCACCTTTATGAACCACGATGTCGATTGTGTATTCTCCACCAAACGTCTGTTTCATACCTGCCCCGATGAGCCCCTTAGCATACGCTTCATCCACGGCTGTCTGCATGATATCAACCCAACGGTGATATTCACCACGGATGTAGATAAAGGCCTTGGAAATACCCATTGCATAACCGGCGATGAGAATACCTTCGATAAGTTGGTGCGGGTTTTCCTCAAAAATCAGTCGGTCTTTGAATGAACCTGGTTCAGATTCATCCCCATTTATGGCCAGATACTTAGGCTTTTCGGTTCCCTTTGGCATAAAGGACCACTTAAGGCCAGTAGGAAAGCAAGCGCCTCCCCTACCTCGCAGACCAGAGCGTTTTACCTCATCAATAACTTGGTCGGGCGTCATCGAGAGGGCCTTTCGATAGGCATTATAACCACCATTGGCCACGTAAACGTCTGCCGTATAGAGGTCTGCGATTCTTGGTAGGACGATATTCGGAGCTACGTACATGCCTTTTCCTGAGCGTGAGATGTTGAACGACCCCGCAAATATAGCGTAGGATTGTCTGCTCAGTGCAGGCGAGCGTCTGAGAGGCTATACCGAGCCAAAAGCTGCCGAAGGAGGTCCGTAGTAATTGGCTTTTCCAGATATTCTGTAACGTTGGTACACTGGCGAGCCCTATTCTGATCTCGTACGTCGGCAGATGACGAAATCATGAAAATATCGATGCGTTTAGCAAGTGCCGGTAAGGCGATCTCATAGACGTCCAGAAATTGCCATCCATCCATGTACGGCATATTAATATCGAGTATCAAGATGTCAGGTAACTGATCCGGATCAAAAGCATGTTTGTTGATGAACACGATTGCTTCTTCTCCATCTTTGAACCATTGAAAGCGGACTCGTTGATCGAGGCGTTTCAACATCTTCTCTATAGTAAACTGGTAGACACGATCATCGTCTACCAGCGCAACATGTAAGTGACGTTCCTTCACGAATAGACCTCCGAGTTCTCAGGAGAAAAAACGATTCGGAACGTTGTTCCCTGATCTAAGATGCTTGATACATGAATTGTTCCGCCCATCGATTCGACGATGGTTTTAACGAGGAACAAACCCACGCCTCTTCCAACCGATCCTCGATGAAAGGTTGTTTGCATTCGAAACATCTTGCCTCGGTAACGATCAAGATCAATTCCCATTCCGTTGTCGCTAATCTGAAGGAAGGGCCCACCAGATTCAATACCGCTCAAAATTCTAATACGTGGCGGTCTGCCAGGAGCTGCAAAATGGATTGAGTTGGTTACAAGCTGTCGAACAATTGTCTCGAGATATTCCTTTTGGTAGACAATATTCTCCAGGCCTTTAGTATTGACGCTAATCTTAACACCCGCAGCCTGAATTTCATCACGAAGTTTATCATGAACGATAGCAATCAGATCAGTGAAGTTCAATGACTCCACATTAGGTACATCGGTGTTTTGAACGAGAATCGCGTGATTGAGATCTTCTAGAGTGTCGTGTAACTGCCTTGCACTTTCCTTTAAATGACACAGCGTTTCGGATGAGTTGTCAAGTCCACCTTCGTCGTCAATAATGTTAAGGAGTCCTACAATGTTGCCTACTGGACCACGAAGATGATGTGAAATAACGTATGAGATTTCTTCTAATCGTTTGCCTTCGCGAGCAAGTGTGGCCGTCGTTGCTTTCGATTGAGCTTCGCGCTGGTGCAGATCAGTAATATCTTGAAAAGCGCCGTAGATACGGACGATCGTACCGTCCACAACTTCAGGTCTGATACTCGCTCGAACCCATAAGTGGTTTCCTAGGTATGTCCGCAATGGAAGCTCTATATCTCTATTGACGCCGCTGTCGAGAGTCTCTCTAACCGCCTCAACAATTGTGGTACGTGCGGGGCCTTCATAGAATTCAATAGCCTTTTCGATTGTTGGGATGTAGTCATTGGGCACTTCATGTATGCGGCGTACTTCGTCTGACCAATAGAGCTCCTTCGTTTCCACATCTAAACGCCACCCTCCAACTTTTGCGAGTTCAGATATAAACTCGGCAACCGAATCCTGAACGTGAATCTGATTGCGCAACGCAACAAATTCCGATACGTCACGCAACGTGCTTTGAAGTTCAATTACGCCACCAGTGACGTCTTCTATCGGATACGTTGCGATTACAAAGTGTCGAGACCCAATTCGGATTGTTCGCGCTGCTGCTGCAACCCCACGAATGGCCGCATCTCTGAATCCTGCTCGGACAATTTCTGCGTCATGTTCCTCTATAAGTCCAAGTAGATTGATCCCTTGAACATTCTTCTCGCCCAATACTGTAGTTGCCGACTGGCTGGCAAAATGTACGAGACCAGATGGACTATGGAGTAAAAGTAACTCATATCCTGTACCGGTTAATAACCGATCGAAGGATTCTGGTAGCTGCGCTTGGTACTGAGAAGTTTTCACGTTTGCTAGCAAATATCGCTAGGCGCGAAGACACAATAACGTCGTGGAAGTACGTGAATTGTAAGGAGGTTAGTACGGGAACTTGCGTATCGCCATGTACACAATATCTGGCCGGTCTATAAAGACTGAATGTGAAGCATGCTCAACGTTTTGCATACGTTGTGTGGTTAGGATTCGCTCCCACGCTTGACGGTGGCCAGCATCAAAAAGCCCGTCCTCTGTACCAAGTAACAACGTAATTGGAATGCCTGATTGACTGCACTCCAAGGCCAAAGACGTAAGGTCTAACGTTGTATAGCGCTCATTGTTTACGAATCCTACAAAGGGTGCCTGCATCATGTTGGACGCTAAAACCCTATTAGGCTCTGTCTTCATACGAGCACTGGTCCTTTTTCCAAGTTCAGTAGGGGTCTTGCACGAATATGCTCCCAGCTTCATCGCCCATGAGGCGCACGTGCCAAAGTATAGAGCGCTCGCGGTATCCATTGCCGGAATCTGTGCAAGAGTTTGTGCCAAGCCAGGATACGCCTCTGGATCTGCTCGGCTCATGAGCGCACGAATTGATCCTAGAGAATTTGGGTACGACAGTGGAGCTCCAATAAGTAGAACTCCCAACACTTGTTCTGGATGCAGACTGGCCCATTTCATTGCAAGCGTACCACCAAAACTATGTCCAACAATCAACATCTTTTGCACGTGCAATCTGCTGAACAACGTATCAATGTCTGACAAAGCAATATCAAACGTGTATTCTTCCTGAGAAGCTTTATGTGATCTACCACAACCACGTTGATCATAGGTTACTATTCTATAACCAGCTGTCAACAAAGTATCAGTCATTGATGCCTCAAAAGTCCAGCTATTGTATCCTGGTCCACCATGCAAGTAGAGCACGCAGGGGGCGTCTCGTCTACCAGTATCACGAACAAAGAGCTCACGTTCAATACTCATTTGTGCAGCTACGTTCATAGAATTCGCCATGAATACAAAGAATAATCCGAAGACGAGTGATTTGATATTCACAGAGCATCAACCCTTTCAACAACGAGTGCTAATCCTTGGCCAACTCCAATGCAAAGAGCGGCGGCTCCATATTGAACACTTCTTCTACGCATCTCACGAACGAGATGCCCTAGAATGCGGCCACCACTCATTCCCAATGGATGCCCTATCGCAATTGCACCTCCGTTAACATTCACTATTTCGGGATCAACTCCAAGGTCACCAATACAAGCCAACGCCTGTGAGGCAAATGCTTCGTTGAGCTCGATGAGGCCCAAGTCCTTTACATCGATACCACTTTTCTGACAAGCTTTCTTGATAGCTCCAACTGGACCTATTCCCATGATTCGCGGGTCTACACCAACGGCACCTGAATGTAAGACGCGAGCGTAGACGTGTTTGCGCAAATGTGGTTGAGATTCAAGCCCCCTATCGCTTACTAGGAGCATGGCAGACGATCCATCATTTAGTGCAGAAGAGTTGCCTGCTGTTACGCTTCCGTTCTTGCGAAATGCTGGTTTTAGCTTAGCGAGTGTTTCCAGCGTTGTGTCTCTACGTGGCATTTCATCTTGTGTAACAATGATCGGGTCGCCCTTCTTTCTCGCAACAACAACTGGTACAATCTCCTCATCGTACAAACCACTATCGTGCGCCTGTGTGGCCCGTGCGTGTGAGCGCACAGCAAACGCATCCTGATCTTCGCGCGAGATAGACCAACGTTCAGCAATGTTCTCTGCAGTTTCTCCCATTACTTCTAGGGGGAACAACACTTCCATGCGTGGGTTTGGATACCTCCACCCAAGTGCAGTATCATAGGCAACAACATTGCCGAACGATGCAGAACCTGAAACGTTTTTTGGGAGACTATACGGTGCCCTAGACATGCTCTCCACGCCACCAACAACCAGGATGTCAGCTTCATTTGCAACAATGGCTCGCATGCCTTGGATTACTGCTTCAAGCGATGATGCGCACAATCTATTGACGGTAACGCCAGGCACAGACTGAGGAAGCCCGGCAAGAAGTGCGGACATACGTGCAATGTTCCTGTTATCCTCACCTGCTTGGTTGGCGCACCCCATGATTACATCGTCAATACTAGCAGGATCAACCCCTGTTCGTTCAACGAGGGATCTAATAAGATCCGCAGCCATGTCATCTGGCCGAACAGAACTTAAAGCTCCTCCAAATTTTCCAACGGGTGTTCGAATTGGGTCAAGGATGTAGGTCATGCGTTCGCTTAGAGTGATTCGAGGTTACGTTTTATTTTCGATATCGCGTCAGTCCAGTCGCGCTGTTTCTGCCGTTCGGATTCTACAACTTCTACTTTAGCATTACGAACAAAAGAACCGTTTGAAAGCTTCTTTTCAACACCAGCAACGGCAACGATTAGGCGCTCGATCTCTTTTGTTAAACGCTGACGTTCTTTTTCAAAATCCACTTTTCCTGCAACTACGATGAAGATCTCAATTCCTCGTACAACGTCGGCCACAGAACCTTCAGGTTTTGCAATGTTGCTACCGATGAGAAGTTGCGCACAACGTCCGAGTGACGTGATTGTGGGTGCCTGCTCTTGATAAAACGCTACAAGTGGTTCTGGTACATTCATATGCACGTCTAATCGTTCACCTGGTGGAATGCCCATTTCAGCTCTCTGACGACGTACTGCCTCTACAACTTGTTGCAACATTTCAAAACGACTCTCACCGTCGGGATCTATTCGCGTGGCATCAACAACTGGGGCAGAGGTAGTAGAAATCGAAACGTCTTGTGATGTATCAAACAACCCATGCCATAGTTCCTCGGTGAGAAATGGCATCACAGGATGGAGTAAGGTCAAACTTCCTTCGATGATAGTAAATGCATGTCTCATCAGAGTCATGCGGTGTGCATCGGAGGGGGCTTGCACAAACTGAACTTTTACGATCTCTACATACCAGTCGCAGAAATCTCGCCAGATGAAATCGTAAAGCACTTTTGCATATTCTGTTATGCGAAAGTCTTCTAGTGCCTGCGTCGCTAAACGAATCGTTGTGTTGTATCGCGAGGCAATCCACACATCGGCAGATGAAAGAACATAGTTGTGGCTTGATGTAGAATGACTGGTTTGGTCACTCACCTCTGATGCCTTCATTTGCAGAAAGCGGCAAGCGTTCCAAACCTTGTTGGCAAAGTTGCGGCCTAGCTCCATTGATGGAATATCTTGTGTTTTTTCATCAATATCTAGCCGTACATCCGTACCCATCGGTGCTAAGTAGATCATCGTGTACCGAACTGCATCTGCACCATACCTAGCCATTACTTCCAACGGATCTGGCGAGTTTCCCAGAGACTTGGAGAGTTTGCGCCCCTTGGCATCCCTGATGATCGAGGTGAAATACACGTCGGTAAAAGGAATCTCGTCCCGGAATTTCAGCGTTGCCATGATCATTCGCGCCACCCAGAAAAAAATGATGTCCGGGCCTGTAACCAATAGGTCTGATGGCAGATAATATCGTAGGAGTTTTTCGCTTTCGCTGTCATCACTGGTATCATGCAACGCCGGACCGCGCCATTCCATTGTTGTTAGTGGCCACAACCATGAGGAGAACCATGTATCTAGGACGTCGGGATCCTGCGTTAACAGAGCACTAGCATCGAGCCCAAGTTTTTCGCGAGCGATCGCTTCGTTGCATGCAGCCGTATACCTTCCGTCCTGAGCGTAATACACCGGGATGCGATGTCCCCACCATAGTTGACGTGAGATACACCAATCGCGGATATTGGACATCCAATGTTCATACGTACGCACCCAGTGCTCTGGATGAATCTTGATTCGTCCGTCCTGAACTGCCTTAAGAGCAGGTGCTGCAAGGGGCGCCATGTTTACAAACCACTGGTCACTCAGATATGGTTCTACTACCTCACCACCACGTTCGCTATAGCCCACGTTATGCGTGTAGTCATCCTTCTTCTCAAGGAGCTCTTGTTCTTCAAGTGCAACAACAACCTTTCTACGAGCAATGAATCTGTCGAGCCCCCTAAAATCGCCGGCCAGTTCGTTCATCGTTGCATCAGGATTGATGCATCGTGGCATTAACAGTCCGTGACGGAGTCCAATCTCAAAGTCATTTGGGTCGTGAGCAGGTGTGATTTTTACACAACCCGTCCCGAATTCTGGATCAGCATAGTCGTCCGCTATTATCGGTACCGATTGTCCACCAATGGGAACGATAACGTTTTTTCCAATCAATCCCGTATAACGTTCATCGTTTGGATTTACGGCAACTGCCACGTCTGCAAATATGGTTTCTGGACGAACGGTGGCTACCAACAGCGTACCAGACCCATCCTCAAGGTGATACCTGAGCGTGTAGAGCTGTTCCTTGACTTCCTTAAACGTAACCTCTTCATCAGAAAGGGCACTTTGAGCTAATGGAGACCAGTTTATAATCCGTTTTCCTCGATAGATCAATCCTTCATCAAACAGGGCAACAAAAACGTCTCGAACCGCTTCTGCGGCATTTCCGTCCATCGTGAACAGTGTTCTATCCCAATCGCATGATATCCCAAGCGTATTGAGCTGATCTACGATGATTCCGCCATATTTTTCTTTCCAATCCCAAACTCGTCCGATAAAGGCGTCACGTCCGAGATCATGCCGAGACAGACCATCCTTCTTGAGTTCCTGCTCCACTTTAGTTTGGGTGGCAATTCCGGCATGGTCCAACCCCGGAAACCAGCATGTTTCGTGGCCTTGCAGGCGAGACCACCTAATATAAATGTCTTGCAGAGTATGGTTCAGTACGTGCCCAAAGTGAAGAATTCCCGTCACATTAGGTGGAGGCATCAACACTGAGTACGGAGAACGCTCAGATGGTTCAGAACGGTATATGCCAGAACGTTGCCACATCTGGTACCAGTGTTGTTCAGATGCCGATGGTATATAGGACTTTTCGAGTGTTGTGGGCATGCCGTGTCAAGAGGAAGATCAAGGAATAATAGCATGCAAAGATAGGTCTTCTAAGGGGCCAGCCTTTGCCGAGTTTGTGCTGGTTTGGATTATAGCCCGTATATTTGGAACATCGTTGGGTGCTAGCGAGTCTGCAAGGCTGATGCACGGTACGGTGCTGTGGGGACAATTTCACTCTTTTTGCATTTCGGAGGAGGACGTATGAATAAATGGAACGGCGCCGTTGTGGCAATTGCTGCAATTGGTACGGCGCTCGTGCTTACGTCGTGCACCTGCAAGATCAAGGACGAGCAATTGGCGAGTATTCGCCAGCTTCGTTCAGATGAAAAGCAGTTGGCAATGGACATCACAAAGGCTGAGTCTGATGGCACCCGTATTCAGGGTGAGTTAAACAGCCGCCAAGGTGAGGTTCGCAACTGCAACCAACGCTTGGTATTTGTTCAGGACAAAAAGGCCAAGTGGCCTAATGTGTGGGGTGATTGGGATCCGAACGCTCCAGAGCCTGTACCCGTACCACCACCAACTCCTAAAAAGAAGTAAGCCACCAAAGGACCTTAACCATTATGAAGAATCTCATTCTTATCGCCCTGTTGGTTGGTTTTCTCGCCCCTGCTTTTGCGGGTGATGAGGTTCCACCACCACCCGCTTCAAAGGTGGATGAAACGCTCACATGTGATGAAGCTGATGCCCGCATTAAGCAGTATCAAGGTCAAAACGCAGTGTGGAAGAGTAAGCTCGACAGTGTTCGCGGTCTCATTACCAAGGCAGAAACAGATTTGGCCAACGCTGTTGTAGGGCTCAAAAAATGCAGTGAAGATATTTATGCCCTTGTTGGTGCTACTGAGGCCGACGTGAATTCGTTCCGCCAACGCCTGGGTCAGCTGGAGGGTCGGGTGCGTGAAATGCAACGCCTCTCAGATGATGCGCTTGCTGATCGCCAAGACGAAGTAAAGCAGCTTGAACGATCCCTCAATGAAATGGCACGCGAACAAGTGGCAATTATTCCTGAGTTTTACGATCGCGTAGTTTCTCTTCATCGCGACATCAAGGGGCTCTACCGCGAAAGGAAGATCAAGGGTTACACTGTTGGTACGTGGGCTGAAACGCGTGACTGCCTGTGGAACATCGCTGGACGTCAAGAGATCTATGCAGACCCATTCCAATGGCCTAAGATCTGGCAAGCAAATACGGACAAGATCAAGAACCCGGACGTCATTCAGCCTGGTTGGAACCTAACAGTTCCCCCACCAGGCCCGAAGACATCTCAGGAAATGAAGGCCGAACGTTCCTACTGGCGCAAAAAGCGCGCTGCTGCTGCCATCGTAGTTCCAGCCGAAATGGCTGCACCAGCTGCACCAGGCCAAACAACGAAGAAGACAGAAGCCGGCAACTAAGCCACTAACTGCCAAAGTCTTTATAAAAGGCCGATCCAACGATCGGCCTTTTTTTATGCACACTCACACACATAAGCATTCATGATCAAAATGTGGGTATCCGAAAATCGTATCTTCGAACTTCATTCACTCTTCCCAGCTCATAGATGAACATTGTAGAGAAGAAGATCAAATTACCGGACGTAGATTTAATCGAACTGTTCGGTGCCCAAGAGGTCAATCTCCAATTGATCGAAAACAAGTTCGATACGGCAATCACCGTTCGTGGAGACACAGTTATCCTTCGTGGCGAACCAATTGAAGTCAAAAAGATTGAACAGATTTTTTCCGAGCTCATTCATACTCTCAAGAGAACGGGCAAACTTCAGCCGGCTGATGTATCAATGATTGTTGATCTCGTTGATGGAGGTCGAGCTGGCGCTGTACCAAGCTCGATGAGCAAGGAAGAACTAGACTCTGTTATCCTTTGGGGTAAGAAGGAAATGGTACGCGCACGAACACCACGTCAGCTCGAATATTATCGAAAGGTATGTTCGAATGACTTGATCTTCTGTATTGGGCCTGCCGGCACTGGCAAGACATTCTTAGCCGTTGCAATGGCGCTGGCTGCGTTGCGAGCGAACGACGTTCAGCGTATCATACTCTCCCGTCCGGCTGTTGAAGCTGGTGAATCTTTGGGATTTCTACCCGGAGATATCTCAGAGAAAGTAGATCCATACCTTCGGCCGCTGCTTGATGCATTGAGCGACATGGTAAGTCCAGATAAGCTCAAGAGCATGATCGAAAAGCGCATCGTAGAAATCGTGCCCCTTGCCTACATGCGTGGCCGTACTCTCAACAACTCGTTCATCATTTTAGACGAAGCACAGAACGCATCTCGAACACAGATGAAGATGTTCCTTACACGCCTTGGTAGGCAATCAAAGGCAATTGTAACGGGCGACGTAACGCAGGTAGACCTTCCAAAGAAATATGACTCTGGTTTGATCGATGTATTCCAGCTTTTCTCTGGAATACGTGGTATTGATTTTGTTGAATTCGACAAAGCAGATGTGGTTCGCCACCGGCTTGTTGCTGAGATCGTTGCGGCCTATGAACGCGAAGCTGAACGTCGAGAACGCGCAAACGGCGAAAAACCAACTTCATGAACGAGCTTATTCGAATAGGTTTCTTTGCCATAACGTGGGTTGACGTAGTAGATGTAGTGCTGATCACGACCCTGTTTTATGTAGTATATCGAACGCTTCGAGATACGTTGGCCGTCCAGATTCTTGGTGTGCTAGCGCTAGTACTAATTTTAAGCTTTTTGACAGATGCTGCTGGAATGAAGAGCGCTAACTGGGTGCTACGGAGGATAGGTGACGTAGGATTGATTGCCTTTGTTGTTCTCTTTCAACCGGAGCTACGGCGCGTGCTGTTATTGGTGACGCAGTCTCGCTTTTTCCGATTGTTTGTTCGAACGAGTAATTCTGGAACAATCGACGATGTATTGGCTGCAGTTGCCGAACTTGCGTCGAAACATATCGGTGCTCTTATTGTGTTTTCGCGAGCAGATCATATTAAGGTGACAGTTGACACTGGTATTGAGCTCAACGCTGCGGTTTCTGCAGAACTTCTCATTTCGGTCTTTAATCCACGTTCTCCCTTACACGATGGAGCCGTAGTTATTGATAATCGTACGCTTGTTGCTGCGCGATGTGTCCTTCCATTGAGTAACGTTCAACGAGCTGGTTCACGTAATCTTGGTACCCGTCATCGCGCTGGCCTTGGGCTTGCCGAACAGGCCGATGTGGTGGTTCTTATCGTCTCCGAAGAGCGCGGAACTACAAGTCTTGCCTATCATGGGGAGATTGAGATTGATGTTCCGTTTGCGGATCTTCGATCAACACTTCAAGATCGCCTCGCCTCTATTATTGCTGCCTAACATTTCATTATGAATCCTTTGCGTTCTTCAACCGCCCCGTGGACAGATACTCAGCGCCAGCAACTTGTGGATGCCTTGCGAGCAAGAGGCATCTCAGATGAGGCCGTGCTAGTAGCTATGAATACCGTGCCGCGTGAGACGTTTGTGCCAGAAGCCATTCGATCACGTGCGTATGAAGACTCGGCACTGCCAATTGATAATCGTCAGACAATTTCTCAGCCCTATACCGTTGCGTTCATGACGCAATGCCTTAACATCAAGCCAGGCATGAAGGTCCTTGAAATAGGCACGGGTAGTGGCTATCAAGCTGCAGTCCTCTCTCAATTGGGTGCCCACGTGATATCAATAGAACGGCATCCCCTCTTGTCAACAAAAGCACGCACAATTCTTACATCGCTTGGGTATGATGTACAATGCCGAGTAGGAGACGGTACAATTGGCTATCGAGAAGGCGGCCTCTATGATGGCATCATCGTCACCGCTGGGGCACCAGATGTACCAGAGCCCCTTGCAAAACAACTCAAAATCGGTGGACGTCTTGTTGTACCAGTTGGTTCAAAGGAAGACCAACGTCTTTACCTGGTTATTCGGACAGAAGAAGACGATTGGAATGCAAAAGATCTTGGCCCATTCAAATTTGTTCCTCTCATAGGACGCTCAGGTTGGAATGAGTCACCTTCCACTTGAACCTCTCCGACGTGTTCTCGTCCTAGTAGGTCCCACAGCAGCAGGCAAAACATCATTGTCGCTCGAACTCGCCAGCTACTTACGTTGTGAGATTGTAGGCGCAGATGCACGCCAAATCTTTACCCAACTTGATATTGGGACGGCAAAACCTACGATTGAAGAACGAGGCATCGCTCGGCATCACTGTATAGACATCCGTAGTCCTCATCACACGTACACGGCTGCTGAATATGCCCGTGATGCTCGTGCAGCGATTGATACCATTCCCCTCAAGGTATTGCCAATCATTGTAGGTGGTTCTGGTCTGTATTTGCGTGCGTTGCTTGATGGTCTCTCTGAAACCGTAGTTGCAACTGATCCTGATATCAGGGATCACGTGATGCGAGATTTTGAACTTAAGGGGCGAGATGCGATGTATGAGGAGCTGCGTTTACTTGATCCACGCGCGGCTGAGGTGTATGCTGATAGAAACCCACGGAGAGTTCAAAGAGCACTGGAGTTCATTCGTACAACTGGTGGACCGTTCTCATCTACGTGGGATAGTCCGCGGATTCATGCAAATGTTATTCCGCTCTACGTAGGCATAACACAACCACGAGAGGTGTTACTCTCAAATATTAATATTCGTTGTGACAGAATGTGGGAAGACGGTCTGCTAGAAGAAACACGTTTGGTTCTCTCTTCGGGAGTAGATCCCTCTGCTCAATCTCTGCAAACGGTTGGGTATTCTGAAGCGATAAGTGTGATCCAAGGAAGAATTGCTTTGACGCTTGCTCAAGAAGATCTTAAGGTACATACGAGGCGGTATGCAAAACGTCAATTGACTTGGTTCAAGCGAGATAAACGAATTCTTTGGATCAGTGGTACGCCGCGCGAGATTGCTTCACGCGTCCTCGATGAATTACGTTCTCGCGGGTGGTACGATGACTTCGTAGATTTGCACCTTGGCAATAAAAAGGAATCTCTGTGAGGGTTTGGATAACGAAGCTGTTCTTGAGTTTGTTGTGTGTTGTAGGAACTGTGCAAACAACTCCTAGCCAGCAGACCCGTGTCTATAAAGCACCTATTCTTAGTCAGTATGATTCTACGCAGGCACTTTCTGTGCTCCGATCAAGGCTTGATCAAATATTTACATCACCTCCATACCGTTCTTCACGTGTTGGTGTAATGGTCTGGTCGATATCTCGTAGCGCTTCGATATACGAGCGCAACAGTAGGCAGAACCTTACACCTGCTTCTACAACCAAGCTGTTCTCAACGGCATCGTATTATCAGGTTAGCGGTGGCCGTGCAATAATATCTACAGACGTAAAGACAGATGGCGTTCTCGAGAGTGATGGAACACTACGTGGTAACCTTTACATTGTTGGGCATGGAGACGCTCTGCTTAGCGTTAACGATCTTGAAGAATTGGCAGATAAGGTGTATGCACTTGGAATACGCCATATAACGGGAAATATCATCGGTGATGGATCTGCTTTTGATGGACAGACAAATCGGGCGGTGTATTCAGGGGACTACGAAGATGTTCAACCTCTTCCCCCTATTACGGCTCTCACAGTTAACAAAGGCTCAGTGGCAATTATTGCAAGCGCCGGCAAAAACGGTCGAGTGAATGTGCAAACTATCCCTGCTTCTGATGCCTTCAATGTTGTGATTGCAACCGCGCCGGTAAGAGCATCAACGAAACATCGTGGTAGATCACCTGTTAAACACTCGCCCCCTAAACGTAAAAAGAAGGGTAGAGCTGGCCTTTATCCGAATGACAATATTGAGCGTTTTGGCGACGCTCCTTCTCCACCAAGAGCAAAACGCAGAAGAAGTAAGGCCAGAGGTCCACGCATTAGTGTTAGTTCGAGTACACTTCCAAGTGGCATCCAAAAATTTGTTGTACGGGGTTCCCCTGGTGCCAATAGAACGGTAACCGTTTATGCAGCTATATCGCGTCCGGCGCATGCTACAGCAGGAGTCTTTGCCAACAGACTTCGGAGTGGTGGTATAGCAATAGATGGTCACATCGAAGAACGGATGTGCCCAACTTCGGCGCGAACACTAACGACGTTTGCACGACCCTTTGCCGAGTTCGCAAGTGTTGTTAATAAGCGAAGTGATAACTACTTGGCGGAGCATGTATTCAAGATGGTGGGTGCTGCTTGTGGAGATCACACTACAACGGCAGCACGAGCAAAACGTGCCGTGGTGGATGCACTCGACTCGCTACGAGTGGATCGAAATGGCTGTCTGTTTAATGACGGCAGCGGCCTTTCTCGTCGCAATCAGGTGTGTGCCTCAACCGAAGTTGGTTTGTTAAGGCAGGTCTATCATCAAGATTGGGGCAGAGAGTACCGTTCAACGCTCGCCGTTGCTGCATATGATGGAACCATTCGCAGAAGAATGTCTGGCACTCCTGCGGCCAATAATGTAACTGCTAAGACTGGGACGCTGAGAAATGTTAGCGCATTGGCTGGATACGTAACAACGCGGGACGGTGAACTACTTGCCTTTTCATTTATCTCCAATGGTCCATTTGTTGGTTCATTCAAAGGCATGGAAAATCTTGCTGCTATCGCACTTGCATCATTTTCGTATCAACGTCCGATACCAACACCTTTAGATATACTGCCGAGTCCTAAAGACACTGTTGATATAATGGACGAAGACTATTCAAGAGAATAGTTTCTGCAGGGCGGTTATAATGTCACCAGCCATCATGCCTTCTTGAGACCGCTCGTGGGCTGCATTATCGCCCGCAGTGGCATGCAGGAATGACCCGAGCGCTGCAGAATTCATCATCGAGACATTCTGTGCAGCAAGCCCTGCAATAACGCCTGTAAGTACATCGCCACTTCCTGCAGTTGCCATTCCGGGGTTGCCGGCAGTAGTCAGGTACGTCAGCATTCCGTTTGTGCTTACAGAAGGGGTTCCCTTTAAGTGTACAATCACTCCTTGCTCTTTCGCTAAATCTTGGGCGGCAACAACTGGATCCACGATAGACGCGCGTTCTTTGCCAATGAGTCGGGCAAATTCACCTAGATGAGGCGTCAACACCACATTTGTGAGTGGTCTTTTTAACAAAGGCACCATTCGTAACCCATCGGCATCAATAACGCAGGGCACGTGAGAAAACTCATCCAATACAGATGCTAGCATGCTAATCGTTGCCTCATTTGTGCCGAGGCCAGGTCCGATAGCAATAACGGTTGCCCTCTTGATCAGCACACACAGCTGTTCTCTGGCACTCGTATGAATGGTGCCATCATCATGCGCAGGAAGTTCTGCCGTCATTATCTCCCGAGGCGTAAGCGGATGTATCGATGGAGCGGCTAACACAACAAGCCCTGCACCCGAAGCTATTGCTGAATGTGCAGTAAGGGAAGGGGCTCCACGCATCCCAGTTGTTCCACCGATAACAACTACGTGACCATAAGTAAATTTCGAAGTAGAAGCATCGCGAGCTGGCAGAAGTCTTCGAATGTCATCCAACTCTAGTCTAAACGTAGTTGCAAAACGCATCGCAAGATCATTTGGTATCCCAATTTTTGCAACAACCACCTTGCCAACAACTTCCCGGCCTCTGTTGCGATAGAAGCCGGGTTTTTCAGTTTCGATGGTAACTGTTGCGTCTGCTTCAAATGTATCGTCATGTGCCATACCCGTTTGTGCATCAAGACCTGTAGGTACGTCAATCGCGATCCGAATGCCCCCTATCATTTGCAGTTTTCGGAGTCTATCTGGAATGGGATCGCGGAGTTGCGCCGAGCCCCCTACGCCAATGATGGCATCTACAATGAAGTCGAATTGGATTGGCAGAGGAAGGCCCCAACCTATAACACAAACGTTTGAAGGCAGGCGCGCATAGTTTGTTTTAGCTGCCAGAGACATTCCCGCTGCCGGATCGTCACAGATTACAACAACGTCATAGTCGGCAGACAACATACGTGCAATACAAAACCCGTCACCCCCATTATTACCACTTCCACATGCAAATGCTATGGAACACCGGGCCTTTGTGCTCTCCTTAATGAAGCTTCGAACCACAGCAGTGGCGGCTGTGGCTGCCTGCTCCATAAGCGCTAGCGGATCAAGATCGAGCTCGCGTTTGCAGGCCTCGTCAAGTCTGTGCACCTCATCAGGTAATAATAATGGTACCATGGCACAAAAGTAGCTTTTCAAAATCGTACTTTCGAAGGATAAACTCAATCAGGATATTAAAATGAACCTCAAGAGAATGGTATTGTTTATGCTTTTGAGCATATCAAGTATTTCCGCTACGTCCCAAGATTACCGCAACGATATGTTCAACATACGTCGCGCCGGGCACGAGCCTCGGATATCTAAACGATCTGAAGCAACACAAATAGAAGATAAACTGAGACCGTTCTACCATGGTGTGGCCAGTGGGGACCCACTTGGTGACCGCGTAATCATTTGGACGCGAGTGACTCCCGAAAACGGTGCTACAGAAGTGTCCGTGCAATACAACGTAGCAACCGATACTGGCCTTCAAAGCATTGTGGCATCTGGTAGCGTTGTTGCAACATCAGAACGAGACTTTACCGTAAAAGTTGATGTACAAGGACTTCAACCCGGTAGGGTCTATTACTATGGCTTTACCTCAGGCAATCGCCACTCACTTACCGGTAGAACACACACAATCCCTACTGGCTTACAGGATCATCTCAGATTTGCCGTTGTTTCATGCTCCAATTATCCTGCGGGGTACTTCAATGCATATGCAAGAATTGCCGACCGAAATGATATTGATGCTATTCTTCACTTAGGTGACTATATCTACGAGTATGATGCAGATTCTACATCGTATTCTGGAGCCACCGGTATCAAGCTTGGGCGCAGACATGAGCCCGACGCTGAACTTGTAACGCTCACTGACTACCGTACAAGGTATGCACAATACCGGCTTGACGCAGATCTACGCCGCGCTCATCAACAACATCCGATGATACACATTTGGGACGACCATGAGTCGGCCAATGACTCCTATACCGATGGTGCCGAGAACCATCAACCCAATGAAGGTGAATGGTTGGTTCGCAAGGCAATTTCAAAGCGAGTATGCTATGAATGGATGCCAACTCGCGAGAACTCAGACTCAACCCTCTATCGCCGTTTTTCCTTCGGAGATCTATGCGATCTCATTATGCTTGACTCACGTCTTGATGGGCGTAACAAACAAGTTGCAAATGTGGGAGAATGGGCTCCTCAGGCATCTAAAGACTCGCTCAACAACCCATTGCGCACAATGATCTCAAAGAAGCAAGAGGACTGGTTAACAACACACCTGAAAACGAGCACTTCAACCTGGCGTATACTAGGTAACCAGGTTATCTTTTCACCAATTGACGTAACACCGATTGACACGGCCTATTTATTTACTGCCATTGGCTCCAGATTTTCTGCATTTGTTAGGCCTCAGGTTCCTTTGTTACAAGCAGTCTTTGAAGCTGCTTTCTACGGAGACGTGTGGAACAACTACCCGGCACAACGAGATCGTATTTCTCGGTTCTTACGTGATGAATCTATTGGCAATACAATTATCGTAACTGGAGATTTTCATTCGAGCTTCTCGTTTGAAACCCCACTGATTCTAGGTGATTCTCGACAAAATGTAGCCGTGGAGTTTGTTACGCCGTCCATAACCTCAGCCAACTTTGATGAGAATCTTAACACACAGCCTTCATTGGCCCCAATTACTCCGGCGTTGCTCAAAACGATAGATACTACGTTAACTCAGCTCAATCCTCATCTCAAATGGGAAGAGATAACACAACATGGATACGAGATTGTGGACCTCACGAAGACTAAAGCTCAATGTGATTGGTATTTCGTAGAATCCATCCTTTCCGTAACAGATAAAGAAAGATGGGCTCGAGGATTCGTACAAATGAGTGGTCCGTCTGTATTAGAGGCTGCAACACAAGCCTCTTCTGGCAAACTTGTACAAGACCTTCCTGCACCGCCTGATCCTCCGGGTATAACCTCCGATGTGCTTGAGCAGGCCCTTTCTATAGTTAAAGTACTGGGGTATGGTCCTAATCCAAGTGGTGACGCTTTGTGGCTCACCTACATAGTCAACAGCTCTACACACGTACGAATTGAAATCGTTGACGGACAAGGAATTCCCGTGATTTCAACTACATTAGAAGAAGAGCAAGGCCTCAGAAGTGTGGTGCTTAGCCTCAAGGGATTTGCCCAGGGACGCTACACTCTCCGCATCGTTACCGACCTCGAAGTTGTCAACACTGGCATCATCATCCAACGTTGATGATTGAATGCATCGTGTCTTAAGTGTATGTTCGTTGATGCCCTTGCCCTTTAACAAACATTCAATCGTAATTGCTTTGCTGAGCTGTGCCGTAATCTCTTGTACTGGACTCAATCCAGAGGAGGTACGGCCAGTGTCATCCATATTGGGAACTGTTAGGTACGCTGGCGGGACAAGCGCCTGGACTACAGACTCGATCTACGACCTGCGAGTTGTTGCCTTCGAGAACCAACCCACGGCACCTGAGGATATCATCACGTTTTTGGCTCAACAGCGAGCAATTTTTACGGCAACGTCCTTGCCTCTTCGTGTAGACTCCTCCACCTATTCGATGGATGTTCTCGCAACTCCCCGCATATTTACGTATGTGGTTGTTGCGATGCAGAACGGACCAGACTTTCTTAAAAACTGGGTGATGCTAAGTGTCTACGCACCATCGGGAGATCCGAGCATACCTGGTCAGGTAATTGTTCCTTCATCAGGTTCTGTGAAAATAGACTTCGTGGTTGATTTTGCAAATCTTCCGCCACAGCCGTTCAAATGATACGATACATCATTGTGTTTATGAATGTTTGGCTCTTGGGAGTGGCACCAATGATATCCCAACCAGGTGCACTATCGGGATATCTAACGGACCGTGAGACAGCCAAAGCAATACGGGGCGCAACTGTTCGGATTGAGGGAACCCGCACTGGAGCGATAACGGATAGTAAGGGGATGTTTGCAATAAAGAGTGTGCCATCAGGAAACATAACAGTAGTTGCTTCCTTTGTGGGATATTCTACATCACGTCAGAACATCTACGTTAGACCAAACGAAATGACAACGATGATCATGACGATCAAGGCCTCTGCTGTTTCTAAGGGTGAGATAGTGGTCTCAGCTAATAAGCGCATTCAAGCAGTACAAGATGTGCCAATTAGTCTTTCGGTTTTAACGGCGGAAGATCTTGACCAACGATCAATCACCCGTCTCGACGAGGCATTACAATACGTTAGTGGCGTGAGTGTTACGCGCGACCAGGTTAACATCAGAGGCGCTTCTGGATTTGCTTTTGGGGTTGGATCGCGAACGGCTGTGTTGATAGATGGGTTCTCTCTTCTCTCGGGAGACAACGGCGATATCAAGTTTGATGTGATGCCTGTTATGGACGTAGAACGAATAGAAGTGATAAAAGGAGCTGGATCCGCCCTTTATGGCACTGGTGCGCTAGGTGGTGTTGTGAGTATGATCACAAAAGATCCTACTGATTCTTTGTCCATCACAGCACGAGCGTATGGCGGAGCTTACACAATGCCACCGTATGAACAATGGAAATATCGCACCACACTTCCATCCCAATATGGAGCTGATCTCCGCGTAGCTCAACAAATAGGTGCTTTCTCTTTTTCTGCTAGTGGTGGGATTCGTTCAAGTGAGAGCTATCGGAGCTTCGACAGGAGCTTGCGTGGTTTTGGTTTTAGTAAGATTTCATGGCAGCCCTCGGACCTGGTAACATTTAGGGTGTTTGGATTTGCCGCAATCGAGGACAGAGAAAATTTTGTCTATTGGCGAAATCTCAACAACGCCACACTGCCCCCTTCAACTCAGAATCTGAACGAACGGTTGGCCACAGAGAAATATGCAGTTGGTACGGAATATTCTCATATCCTCTCTGGCTCTTCATCCATACTTGCTAGGTATGGATTCTTTAGAACGGTTTTCGAAAACAAAGTTGATGGCCAAAGGTCGGATTCAAACTATTCAATTGCCTATGCTCATAATGCTGAAGGGCAATTCACATCGCGTTTAACGAAGGACGTTATTCTTACGTCGGGCCTCACCGGCAGATTGAATTGGGTGAGGAGCGATGTATATGGCACTGCCTTGCAGACAATCGTCAGTGGATATGCACAGGGTGAGTTCACACTGGGGCAATTCATCGTTACAGGAGGTGTACGTGCAGATCGCGAAGAGACTCAATCAATTGCTCCACAACTCGAAATCTCTCCCAAGTTTGGAGTTACGTGGTACGTTTCAAATCCCGTTACGCTGCGAGCATCTGTGGGAAGGGGCTTTAGAGCACCAACAATCTCCGAGCGTTATGCAAACATTCGGTACGGACCATTCTATGTTCAACCAAACCCAAACATCCGTTCGGAAAGTTCATGGTCCAGCGAGATTGGTGTTCATGCAACAACAAGCGCAGGACCGATTCCAATTGATGTAGATGTTGCTTTCTTCAACAATGAGCTCTACGATCTTATCGAGCCAACATTTGCCCTAGATCAAGCGTCCGTGCCAATCATCTTTGTGAATCTTACGCGTGCCCGCATCTTAGGTACAGAAATTATGTTGCGTGCGATGATAGCATCTACAATTGGCATCGAAACTGGCCTCACACTCATGTTGCCCCGTGATCTAACAACAGACGAGACGCTTAAGTATCGTAACAAGATTCTTTGGTACTCACGCGCGTCATGGAAGCCAATACCACAGATTGAGTTACAGGCGGAGTATCGTTATCAGGATCGAATTGAGTTGATTGATAACCGACTAAGCTTATTTATTCCTGACGCCGACGCTCGCGTGGCCATGCACGTAGTTGATGCACGTGTTTTCTATTCGCCAACACCAGCCTGGCGCGTGGGCCTCTTGGGCAAAAACCTCTTGAGTTATGCCTACACGGAAATTGTAGGAAACCTAGCTCCTACACGTTCCATCAACGTGCAAGTAGAATTCCGCTAAAAGTTCAATAGCGCTGAAGAGAGAAAGTTTCGCCAAGGTAACGAAGGCGTACCTCAGGGTTGGCTGCGATCTCTTCAGCAGTGCCACCAATAAATATGCTTCCGTCAATCAAAATGTAGGCCCTGTCAGTTATACTCAGCGTCTCGTGAACGTTGTGATCTGTGATCAGTACGCCGATCCCCTTGTGCTTGAGTTGCACCACAATGCGCATAATGTCTTCAACGGCAATCGGATCGATACCTGCAAACGGTTCATCGAGAAGAATAAACTTCGGGTCTGTAGCGATGGCACGTGCAATCTCACACCGACGCCGTTCGCCCCCTGAGAGAACTACTCCTAGACTCTTACGAACGTGGTCTATCCCAAACTCATTCAACAACGAGTCTAGTCGCATATTTCTTTCTGCCGACGTATGCTTCTTGAGTTGGAGTATGGCCATGATATTCTGTTCAACCGTCATGCGTCTAAAAATGCTGGCCTCCTGCGGAAGGTAAGCCAGGCCGGCGCGAGCACGTTTGTACATCGGAATATTCGTGACATCAACGTCGTCTATGAACACGGACCCCGCTTCTGGTTTCACCATGCCCGTGATCATATAGAACGTTGTAGTCTTGCCGGCACCATTGGGACCAAGTAGTCCAACACATTCACCTTGGCGTACTTCAATTGTGCTACTCTTAACAACCGTTCGTTGTTTGTATACCTTCTTCAACCCTTCTGTGCGAAGAATGCTTTTGTGATCAGTTGCGGACACGGCCGCTCCGTGGACGTTTTTGAAGTGTCATGACTACGTCTCTTTTTTCAGTTCCGCGTTGAACGGTAATTTTTAATGTCTGACCTACCACAGCATCAAGGATTGCAATGTTCACATCCTCGTCCCGCGGCGTCGGTTTTCCGTCGATGGCAATGATAACGTCTCCAGGCTCTATTCCCGCCTCATCTGCTGGTCCATTTGCAACAATCTCAGAAACTAAAACACCACTCGTGGTCTTCAACGCATAATATTTGGCAATCTCTTCATCAATTGCTGAGAGATTCATGCCCGTCCAATAATCACGCTGGATTGATCCATCGCGTTGGAGTTTGTCAACGGTTGATTTTACCCGGTCTATTGGAATCGCAAAACCTATGCCTATGCTTCCTGATCCTCTAGAACTCTGTGAAGTTGAATAGATAACTGTATTTACACCAATGACTTCGCCCATTGCATTAACAAGAGGTCCGCCAGAGTTACCAGAAGAAATTGCAGCATCTGTCTGGATCATATTTTTATAAACTCTTTCTTCTCCGCCTTCACCCGATTGAGTAAAACTCACTCCGATGTTCGAAACCACACCAACCGTTACAGTAGGTTTTGCATTGTTGTCGAACAACCCAAATGGATTGCCAAAGGCAATCGCCCACTCGCCCACTTGCAGATCAGCGGTGGTAGCAAAAGGCAAAAATGGGAAGCCCTTGCCGTCGATCTTCAGAAGGGCTACATCAGAAACCGGATCGGTACCAATGATCCGTGCGTCGTGTTTTGTACCGTCGGTCATGGTAACCACGATCTTGGAGGCATTGCCCGCCACGTGGTCGTTTGTTAGGATGTAGCCGTCGGCACTGATGATAAAGCCCGATCCCAATGAACGCACCTCATAGTCGCGTTTAAACGTCCTCGGCCTCTCGCCGTAGAACTGACGGAACATCGGGTCGGCGTAAAAGTCTTCCCAAGGATCGCGATAATACTGCGTTCGCGTCTCTGTAACGTTAATACCCACAATTGCAGGCGAACAGCGGCCCACGGCTCGCGTAATGGCATTCCGTCTGCTGGAGGAAACATCGTCCTCAAGGTGCGGAATGCTCGAATAAACAGGGTCAACTACCAGCGGAGCAACCCTGGGCTTCAATGCAGCCAACGGATGGGCAGATAGAGCCATCATCATGGCAGCAAATAACGCAGAAAATGGTTTCAGCTTCATGACGGCAAAGGTCGAATTGGACTCAAAATTATTGCCTAGCGGTATCTTCGCTGTCTATGCCCGTTCACGTTGCTCTCCCGTTACCCCGTCTCGAACCGTTTACGTACAACATTCCGGACGGCATGGATGTGCGCCTTGGATGTAGGGTATTGGTTCCGTTGGGCACGCGCACGGTTACTGGTACTGTGGTGGCTTTGGATCAGCCGCCTGTTTCAAAAATGAAGTCCATCTTGGAGTTACTCGACGATGAGCCGTCATTTTCTATTGCGCTCCTTGAGTTAACAAAACGCGTGGCTGGATACTACCTCTCGTCATGGGGTGAAGTACTCCAGGCCGCATTACCAACAGGTTTATCTCCAACAAGTGTCATCACCATTACGCTGCAACAAGATGTAACTGATGAAGATCTGGTGGAGATGTTTAAAAAAGCACCCAAACGTGCGGCACTTCTTCGTGAGCTACGATCACACCCGGGCGATGTAACCGTAGCGTTCTTGCAGAAGCAACTCAAGGGGGCTTCTGTCTCCGATCAACTGGATGCATTGCAGCGAACTGGTTGGATTTCCATGGCCACCACTGTTGAAGCTAGGCGTGCGCCACGCATGATACGGGCGGCAGAGCTTGCCCCCTCCCTACTTTCTGATGAGTCGGCTCTTCGTGCCGCGTTTGACCTCTTAGATGCAAAGGCGCCCAAACAGTCTCTTGCACTTGGACACATTTATTTGACGACGCAGACCACTGGTCAACCAGTTCCGATTGCTCGATTAACGGATGAGCTCCACGTGTCGTCAAGTGTTGTAGAGAGTTTAGAGAAACGTGGCCTGGTAGTGATTTCATCGATTATACGGCAGGGTGATGACGATGGTGACCCGTCTCTTGTTATGCGAAATGAGAACCACGTGGAGTTAACGCAAGAACAGCAGCATGCAATCGAAACAATCGTTGATGCGTGTTCCAAGGATTCATTGCAGCTTATTGCGTTACATGGCGTTACTGGTAGTGGAAAAACTATCATCTACCAACGAGCCATTGCTCACGTATTGTCGCTGGGCGGCAGAGCCCTCGTTCTAGTCCCCGAGATTTCCCTTACTCCACAGCTAGCCGATAGGTTCCGAGCAGTATTTGGCAATAAGGTAGCCGTGTTACACTCTCGTTTAGCTACTGGTGAACGCATAGGGCTTTGGCATAAGATTAGGTCTGGAGAATATTCCATCGTGATAGGCGCAAGATCGGCTGTTTTTGCCCCGCTTAACAATGTGCAACTCATCGTAGTAGATGAAGAGCATGAACCGTCGTATAAACAGGAAGACCCAGCTCCGCGCTATCATGGTAGAGATGTTGCGATTATGCGAGGTCAGATTCATGGTTGCCCCGTAGTCCTCGGTAGTGCCACTCCGTCGATGGAAACTCTTGCCAACGTAGAATCTGGCCGCGCATCGTTGGTCCGCCTAACTCACCGCGCAGATGGTGCTGTGTTGCCTTCGATACGCGTGATAGACCTTCGGGATGAACGTAAGGCAAGGCGAATGACCGGAGCACTATCCTTTAGTGTCTTAGATGCCATAACTCAGCGTATCCGCAAGAAAGAAGGAACTCTCGTCTTTCTTAATCGAAGAGGTTATGCTGTTAACATTCAGTGCGAAGATTGTGGCTCGGTACCAATGTGTAGAAACTGCGATGTGGCTTTGACGTATCACAAGTCGTCAAATGTCTTACGATGCCACTATTGTGGTTATGCAGAACCCCTGCTTGGTGCATGTGTTACTTGTGGTTCAACAGATCTACGAGAGTCAGGAACGGGTACACAACGTGTGGAGGAAGAATTGTTGGCAGCTCTTGCCAAGCGACTAGGATCTCCCGCCGTTGTAGTGCGTATGGATGCAGACAGCACTTCTCGCCGCGGCGAACATCGATCCATACTTAAGCGTTTTGCCCGAGCGGAAATCGACGTACTAGTTGGAACTCAGATGATCACAAAGGGTCTTGATATAGACCGTGTGACATTAGTTGTGGTTGTTAATGCTGACATGTCTCTTCACCAGAATGATTTTCGTGCATCAGAACGAACCGTTCAGCTTCTGACTCAACTCGCAGGTAGGGCTGGGCGTTCCGGTGCCCGTCCAGGCGAAATGATAATCCAGACGAGTTCACCACTCCACCCTGCTATTGGTGCTTCTATTCTAGGGGAGCGATCACCGGAGGCTTTGAGCCAATGGATGGACCAAGAAATGGCTCTTAGAAAGGATGTGATGTATCCGCCATTTACAAGGTTCATCGTTATTGAGATTACCTCGCTAGAGGAAGCACTAGCGGAAGATCATTCGAGGTTGCTAGCTGCGCTCATTCCTGCTCATACGCAATACATGGTTAGGTTGGACCCGGTAGTACCTACGATAGCCCGAATTCGTAATGCGTTTAGACGAATGATCATCATCAAGAATATCAAAGAAACAGATCCTGCAGGAACAATGTGCAGATCGTTGTTACGCAATGCACTTGCTTCATATCATGCAACATATGCTTCTGTAGCAGTAAAAATAACAGTAGACATTGATGCAAATGGAACACTCTGAGAATCCCTTATGAAAACTATTCTGCTTCTTGGCTCTGGCGAGCTTGGCAAAGAATTCGTAATTGCTGTAAAACGATATGGACATCGTGTAGTTGCTGTTGATTCGTATGACAATGCTCCAGCAATGCAGGTTGCAGATCAAAGTAGAGTCATAAATATGTTGGATGGGGCTGCACTCGATGCTGTAGTGGCCGAGATCAAACCGGATATCATCGTGCCCGAGATTGAGGCCATACGAACCGAGCGACTATTTGCGTACGAATCAAGCGGGATACATGTTGTGCCAAGTGCTCGTGCTGCTAACATGACAATGAATCGCAAAGCCATCCGTGACCTAGCCTCGCGTGAGCTCGGGCTGCGAACTGCACGGTATATGTATGCAACCACTTCACTAGAATTTGTTGAAGCAGTTGGTGAGATTGGGATCCCATGCGTTGTTAAGCCCCTTATGTCTTCGAGCGGAAAGGGTCAGAGCACCATCCGTACAGCTGCAGACATCCAGCAATCGTGGGATTATGCAATGGAAGGAAGTAGGGGAGATCTTAAGGAAATTATTGTAGAGGAATTCCTTTCTTTTGAAAGTGAAATCACACTGCTTACTGTAACTCAGCGTAAGGGTCCTACAATGTTTTGCCCACCTATTGGCCACCGACAGGAACGAGGAGACTATCAGGAATCGTGGATGCCCCACCAGATGGACGCCGAGCTACTCCACAAAGCCCAGGATATGGCAAGAAAAGTAACGGACTCACTTACGGGTGAAGGTATTTGGGGCGTTGAGTTTTTCCTGACAAATAGTGACGTGTATTTCAGTGAGTTGTCTCCCCGTCCACACGACACCGGCATGGTAACGCTTGCGGGCACCTGCAATTTGAACGAATTTGAACTTCACGCACGAGCTGTTCTAGGCATTCCGATACCATCAATCACACTGGAACGTGCAGGAGCGTCTGCCGTGATTCTAGCAGACCGGGTTTGGGACCATGCTCCAGCATTTACAGGAATAGAGACCGCATTGTCTATACCTGAAACCGAAATTCGGGTTTTTGGCAAACCTTCAACTCGTCCGTACAGACGAATGGCTGTGGCTTTAGCCTACGGCGTGCCTGAGGCAGACGTCGAAGCGCTGCGCGCGCATGCCAAAACCGCTGCCGATTGTGTACGTATTGACTACCGATGAAACTATTCTGCACCTTACGTCACCTATCCATTGTTGAGCTCAAAACATACTCCAATGGAAATGCAGGCAGACAGAGATCGTCAGGACGCATTCCTCTACCTCTTTGAACCACATCGCGATGCGTTGTGGCGATTCGTGCGGTGGATGACCTAATGTTGGGAACGATCCTTCAGGCGTACCAATCATTTCATCGTCTTCGTGATGAACAGTCATTTGTGTCGTTCATATTTACGATTGCTAACAGACTCGTAGTGGCTCACGATTTCTGTTTTAGAACGTTGCACCAGAAAGTGTAATGCGAATTTGTGGAACGCTTCGTTGGGACAGCCGTGCATTAACATCTAGTCTAAAGAATAGCAGCACGCGATTTATTCCAACACCTACTTCGTAGTAGAGTTTTTGCGACGTCTGATCGGTAGTAGGGAGAGCCGTTTTCGTAAACTGAAGTGTTTGGTTGGAGAAGCTTGTCCAGCCTACACCACCAAAAAGAATAAATTCTATACCAAATGAAGCAACGTCCGGAATTCTTAGAAGTCCTGGAATCACTTCGCCAAAGTTGTGACTTATCGATAGCGTAGCAAAACGATCTCCATAGAACTCTTTAACACTCATCCCTCGAAAGACAGAACCAACTACAAGGCCACTTACACTTGATTCTAAACTTGCAAACATCTGGGACGGGACGTCTCCCCACGACCATCCTGCGGTGCCTACTAGGTCGAGAGTCCACAACGGCATTGTCTTAACGCGAACAACACCTATCCACGATGCCGTTGTAAATGAAAACGACGATGGTATGAAGGATGGTTGGGATGTCTCGACGTGCAACATCATGCCTGTGCGAGAAATGAGTCGAACTGGGGAGTATGACAAGATCAGGTCCATACCAACAGAGCGCATTGTTCCGTCATTTATCTCTGGGTTCTGTCGGAGTGGATTTTGCGGAGAAAGAAGAGACCATAGGTCTTGTGTTTGGGCGCTTCGTTGATCCTCTGACCTCACAAATAAACGGATGCCGTTGGGTCTTTGCCACAAATCGTTTCGAATGAACCGGAGCTGACCCCAGCTGTACGAAAAGCCCAGTTCAGCCCCCTTGCGCCGGTAATAATCGCCGTAGTCATTCCCGAACATCAACGAAGTAAAGGTAATCAGGTTGGTTCGAACTATGTTGGGATTATCTCGTCTCTGCAATGTTTGGTACACCAACCCATCTATGCTCCACTTCTGTAACTGGTCTAGAAATCCAGTGGCCTTTGCAGTACCATAAAAATGCTGGTCTGCAAATCCATATCCTGCACTCATTTCCATTTCTAGTACGGTATCGGGTCGGAAACGAAGGCCAATTCCGAGATAAACCCCATGGATTCTGTTGTAACGAAACACGTCGTCGATACCAGAAAACGGACGTCGTCCAAGTTTCGCAATGTTTCGTGTAATCGGACCTATGTAGGTATCTAGAAAGGTGTTTTGTAAGCTATCTGGATTATCAATCGAATTCTGAATCTCAGCGTAGGCCGACTCTTCTTCCGGACGCAGAGGAAGTTTCTGATTTTCTCGCCAGTATGTTGAATCAAAGAAATTTGCCGTGGGCGTAATTTCCACACGTCGCTGGTCAAACAAACGTTCTTCGATAGGTACGTTTAGGTTGTAATCATAACATATCGTTTCAACATCAATGTCGAGTCTTGGAGAGAACACAAACAGAATCTCGGCAGTCATCGAGCTAACAACAGATAAGGCCTCAGGCATGATATAGCCAGCCGTATCTATGAATCTCTGCCGGTACGTCAGAGAGGCGTTAAATGGGAGATTAACGGCTTTACTAGGAGTCAAACGTACTTCTAAGGGGCTATTGGTTCGTTGATCTACATAGATACGTCCAGTGAATGCGCGTCTAGAGTCAGACGTTGGCAGAACATCAATCATTACGGTATCGTCTTCTTCACTATTAACAAGTACGAAGTAATAGTGGTCTAAAGCATCGCGATTGAAAGGCGTTTCGATTTCTTCATTCAGGATAGTAACCACATCATCATAGGCATTGATATTTGTTCCAAACGCTACGAGGTTAGCCTGAGGTGGAATATTTGCCGATTGTCTTCTTTGCAATATCTCGTTGAAGTACTTATCGGGCCGTTCAAAGTATCCGCGTGAGTACGACTCTAATATTCCAAACACTGTTGTATCGCCCCTACCTGTGCTCCGTGATGCCGTTCCCGTATCGGTAGCTACAACAAATTTTGTGTACAGCAAATACGTGTAGCTCGCAAGCGAATCGGTTTGTTTCTTCTTACGTGCAATCACTCTGCGCATGATTGCTACGGCCGGATCCTCAGACGTTACTACAGCTTCCCGACCGGTAAACACGCGTTCAACAAGAGCCACATTCGCTACTGGCAATCGCAACGACACCCGCAATGTGTCGGCTGTATACCCCACAAGCGAATAAACAACCGTGACACTATCTACGCTTGCAGTTGTTGTAGCAGGCAGTCGAATAAGGTATGCTCCCATTTTATCGGTCATTGTTGAGCGACGTGTTTCCACAACGCGTACATTCACAAACCGAAGCGGCGAGCCGTCCTGTGCGTCTGTTATACTACCACGTAGCGAAATGTCAGACTGCGCCTGACAGTTTTGCCATGCGAGCACTACGAGAGTGAAGCACCAAATGGTGCGCATCATCACTTTCCTACAATTGCAAGAGCTTCGTTCTGTGCCTTTGATAGCGCCTCTTCCGGTGTGGCTTCCCCAAGCAAAACACGTACTACAGCATCCTCAAGTACAGATTCAATATCCAACCAGCGTGGGTGTACTGGCGTCATCCGAGCATGTTCAAGCTGAGTTGCAAAAACCTTTTTTACCGGATCTGAAATCAGAGACGAATCTTGGTAATAATCCTTATCGGCAGGAAATCCTGCTTCGGGAACCTTTATACAAAACGTAACTGCTTGTTTTCCACCCGTTAGAAATAGAACCAAATCACGGGATAGTTGTTTATTTGTTGTAGCCGAACTAACAGCGAGATATTCGCCCCCTGCAAAGGATACACCTGTGTTAGTGCCAACACCTGGCATTAATATCGGCGTAACTGACAAAGCAGGATTGATTCGAATCTTTTTCGTTAGCCAAGATCCTGAATTCCACACAGCCAGCTTACCTTGCAGGAATGCCGCGTCTAGCTGGCGTTGGGTTTCAACAAATCCGGTTCGTGCTAAGCTTGCGTACAATGTAAACGCCTTTACGTTTTCAGTTGAGTTCAAAACAAGGATACCGTTTTTATCCAAGACGTCGCCACCAAAGGACCACATGAAAGGAAGGATTTTCTTATACAACCTATGGGCATCGGCTCCATTTGCGCCCCACCCGTATGAACCCTTTGAGGCAACCGCCTCTGCTAGAGCAAGCAGATCATCCATCGTTGTGATAGCCCCCTTCCATCCAGAAGAATGTACGAGGCCAGTGTTGACGTAGAGAACACGCGTATCAATGGTCCAGGGATAAGCATAGGCTCTTCCCTGCCACATCGTTGGTCCAAGTGAATACGGCACGTAGCGGCCAAGCGCTGTGGCATCTGATGGAAGTGCCAACAGAACGCCTGCGCTCGAGAATTGAGCAACCCAGTCCGAACCTAATTCAACAACATCTGGTGGGGCTCCAGAGTTGAAAGCCGCCTGCAGTTTCACCTTGCCATCGTTCCAAGACAGTTCTGTTAGCTCAACTGTTGCGTTATTTGCCTTTTCAAACTCCGAAATGAGCTCTTTTAAGGCAGTTTTTTGACCGGGCTCGCTCCAGAAATGCCAAAAACGAATTGTCCTGGTAGTTCGAACGGCGGTATCACCATTGCCACAACCATGAATGGTAATCATGGTGCAGATGGTAAGAATAATGGCGATCTGTTGACGAAGGCGAGTTTTCATGCGACCAAGCTACGCAAACGCGTTGTCCATTCGCACGAACATCCGTAGTTTTGAGGCCGTCCATGCTATTTGCGTACGCGCAAAGTCTCGACACCACCACTCTTCCGTTCATTTTCCGGGTGTCCTGTGCCGAAGACGTCGAAGTACATCTTCATAACGGGCGGGGTTCTTTCCTCTTTAGGAAAGGGCATTGCTTCTTCTTCCATCGGTCTGCTCCTCCGTCAGCGCGGTTTTACCGTAACGGTGCAGAAGCTCGACCCATATATCAACGTAGACCCTGGTACGATGAATCCGTACCAGCACGGTGAGGTCTTTGTAACCGACGACGGCGCCGAGACAGACCTAGACCTTGGCCATTACGAACGTTTCCTCGATGTGAGTATGACCAAGTCCAATACCGCTAGTGCGGGTCAGGTCTACTTTGATGTGATCACGAGGGAACGGCAAGGGGCGTACCTTGGCAAAACCGTTCAGGTGATTCCACATATTACGGATGAGATAAAAAGTCGCATGCGTGTGCTTGATGGTAAGTTCGACATTATCATCATTGAGATTGGCGGAACCGTAGGAGACATCGAATCTCTGCCGTTCCTTGAAGCCTGCCGACAAATGAAACGTGACGTTGGCACGGGCAATGTCTTGGACATTCACCTTACCTATGTCCCATACATTAAAAGCGCCGGTGAACTAAAGACAAAACCAACCCAACACTCTGTAAAAACGTTAATGGAGTTTGGCATCACGCCAGACCTCTTACTATGTAGGGCAGAGGTAAAGCTAGACAGAGAAATACGAGAGAAGATTGCCTTGTTCTGCAACGTTGAAGAGCGCAGTGTGATTGAGGCACTCGATGCACCAACGATCTATGAAGTACCGTTGATGTTTGCCAAGCACAAGCTTGACGAAATCGTCTGTGAAAAACTTCATTTGAAAAAATCGGTTTTGAACCTCGATACATGGTCGAGGTTTGTTCACCGAATCAAGTTCCCAAAGCACCATGTCACCGTTGGTCTGGTTGGCAAATACATCAAGTATCCAGATAGCTACAAGAGCATTCTCGAAGCGTTTGTTCATGCAGGCGCAATCAACAATTCAAAGGTTGAGATCCGCTGGATTGATTCTGAAGGGATTTCGACGGAAAACGTAGCTGAACAGTTGTCGGACCTAGATGGCATACTTGTAGGTCCTGGCTTTGGTTCTCGTGGAATCGAAGGCAAGATATTGGCGATTGAATACGTTAGAAGGCACAACTTACCTTTCTTCGGAATCTGCTTAGGAATGCAGTGTGCAGTTGTTGAGTTTGCTCGTAACGTTGCAATGATGCCCCTGGCTAATTCTTCTGAGTTCCGTAAGAATAAATTCAATGTTATCGACCTTCTGCCTGAACAACGAAAGGTTACGGAAAAGGGCGGAACGATGCGCCTTGGAGCCTATCCGTGCACACTCCTGCCCAAGTCGAAGGCCTTTGCTGCGTATAAGAATGTTCACATAAGCGAGCGCCATCGCCATCGGTTTGAGTTTAACAATGACTTTCGTGAGACTCTTACCTCTGAGGGTCTGCTGATTAGCGGAACATCACCAGATGGCCGGCTTGTTGAAGTAATTGAGTTGGCCAATCATCCCTGGTTTGTTGGCGTACAGTTTCATCCGGAACTGAAGTCCCGTGCAGTGTCTGGCCATCCTCTCTTTGTTTCTTTTGTTAAAGCGGCACTGGCACATGCACAGGAGAAGGTGTAGATGTCTGCGCTTCAGGTCCTCTTACTTGAACATGATGATGTAGAGGGTCTACACCCATTTACAGATACTCACTGTTCCTGGGAAATTCGCGCAGGCTTGTACACAATAGTCGAGCGTTGGACGGTTAGCCTGCCTGAGGTAACGGTGAGTGTTGTTTCGCATAGAGACTTGTACGTTCGGTCTTTTGTTGAACGTAACCCGAACACAGCACCCTTTGCGTCTACCCCCACGCTCGTAATGAGTGGACATGTATTCGTGTCCCCAACTGTTATGAGGCTCCTGGCGGAAACGTGTGTAAGCGGCCGCGATGCCTTCTTGATAGAATGTGGCGGACAAATTGTTGGCGCCTTCATTCCGCAAGCTCTATCATCACCAACAGATGCCATTGATTACCTGCAAGCAAAGGAGCGTGCTACATTAGCGATCGTTGAAATTGCCGGACATGTAGTCAACCGAATGTGGCAAGTACTCGATCATGTTTCTGAAGCCATTGCCTGGGACGCATCGTTAGTAGAACAACATATCTCGCCTAAGGCCAACGTTCATCAAACAGTGATTCTCGATAGGTCGTCAGGACCAATTATCATCGACGACAACGTTAGTATTGATGCCTATTCTGTGCTTAAAGGACCGATTGCAATCGGCAAAGGTTCAAGTATCAAGCCGCATTGCTCGCTCAATACCGTTGTCTTAGGTCCACATTCACGAGTTGGTGGTGAGATTCATAGCAGCGTGGTTCAAGGTTGGTCCAACAAACAACATGACGGTTTTCTCGGTCACTCTTACGTTGGCGAATGGGTCAACCTAGGAGCAGGTACAACAACTTCAAACCTCAAGAACGACTATGGTCACGTTCGGGTATTGATGCCATGGGGAGAAGAAGACAGCCAGCGAATGTTCCTCGGGCTACTCATCGGTGACCATAGCAAGACCGCCATTGGAACACGTTTCTCTACAGGCACAATCTGTGGAGTAAGTAGCAACGTTGTAACACAAAGCTTCGCACCCAAATCAATTGCTTCGTTTAGGTGGTTGGACGACGTGTATTTGATTGAAAAGGCCCTTCAGGTAGCTAGAACAGCAATGGCACGCCGTGCCGTTGTACTTGGACCCGATACAGAAGCGATCTTACGTTATCTTGCGGGATAAATGTATGCCCCATTACACATCTGGATCACCGGTGCAAGCCGAGGTATCGGAGCGGCAATTGCTCAGAGACTTGGAAAGCACAACCGTATCACATTGAGTGGTCGTAATCACGCATCACTGCGTCAGGTAAAAAATCTGCTGCCAAGTGGTCACGCAGCCGCAGTTCCCTGCGATGTAGCCAACGCTTCAAGCATTCAGAGCGCGCATGCTTCAGCAATTGAAGTGTTTGGACCTGTTGACGTGTTAATCAATAGCGCCGGTATTGGAGTGTTCACGGACATAACAACGATGACCGTTCAAGCTTTTGATGATCAAATCGCTATCAATCTTCGTGGCGTGTTCTTATGCACCAAGGAAGTGGTTCCGGCCATGATTGAGCGAAAGCAAGGCATGATCATTACCGTAAACTCGATTGCTGCGATAACTCCATTTGCGGGTTGTACCGGGTATAGCGCATCAAAGGCTGGGGCTCTGGCTTTAACAAGGTCCCTTCGTACTGAGGTGCGAGATAACCACATAAAGGTGTCCGACATATTAGTTGGTGCAACCGAAACCGATATCTGGACTCAAGAAGAACGAGCATCCATGGGTGAACGTATGATGCAGGCAGATGATATTGCTCAGGCCGCTGAATTTCTTGTTGCATCATATCACAACCCTCGGGTACATTTAGAAGAAATTGTTATTCGACCTCAACGTGGAGACCTTTAATGAAGATTTCACTTCTCATGCTTTGTGCATTAGTTATAGCATTTAGCGCATCTGCTCAACCAACACAGACGTTTAGTCACGGAGATCCAACTTCAGATGAGCAACTGATGTTGGAGATGATAAATAGAGCCCGTGCCAACCCGGCTGAGGAGGGTGTACGGCTGATGGAAACTGATGATCAGCGCGTACAATCGGCCTATTCCTATTTTGGAATCAATAAATCAGCCACGAAACAGGCGTTTACTGCGTATGCTCAAAAGCCGCCCCTTGCCTTCCATTCTTCGTTAATCAACGCGGCTCGTGGTCACTCAGTGGATATGGATGATCGCAATTTTCAAGGCCATACAAGCAGTAATGGCGATCAACTTGCAACGCGCCTCAGCAAAGTGGGATATGCCTCGCAAGGGACCTACGGAGAAAATGTTGCGGCCTACAGTGAATCCGTCTGGCATGGTCATTGTGGATTGAACGTTGACTGGGGAGCAGAAAATCAGGTTGCACTCGGACACCGCACCAATATCATGAACATTTCGAACTATATGTTCACGGAGGTTGGAATTGGGATTCTAAAAAATGATCAAGGACTACAGACGGGGCATGTGGGACCATACGTGATCACTCAGGATTTTGGCGTGCGTAGCGTAAGGTATTTGTTAGGCGTTGTATACAATGATAAAAACAGCAACGGTTTCTACGATGTAGGTGAAGGACTCGCTGGAGTTATGGTAAAGCCAAATAAGGGCACGTATTACGCTGTTACGAGCACATCTGGTGGATATGCGATACCATTTACAAGTGCTGGGTCGGTTACCATAACAGCCACCGATGGTGGCTTATCATCTCCCGTAGTTAAAACCGTTGATTTTGCAAACGAAAACCTCAAAGTTGATTTCATTCCTGCATCGCAAGGTCCAGGGGCGATAACGCTTACAACACCTGCTAACAATGCCACCGGCAGGCCCCTTGTTTCTTCTATCGTATGGACTGCTTCGCCCCTGGCCGACTCGTATCAATGGCAAGTATCATTGCTGCAAAATTTTTCTACAGTCTTGTTGTCGGGTTCAACACCAACTACATCTGCCGAAATCATAGCTCCTGCGTGTAACACTCGTTATTACTGGCGTGTTCGTGGGGTGAATTCAATTGGAAATGGCTCTTGGTCTACGCCTTTTGCATTTACAACCGGCGGAAAGAATCCAACCTCAACGGTTGGCGCCGGACCTAAGGGAATCTCAACGGTAGACAATCGAGGAACAATCAACTTCTCGTGGTCTACTTCTTCAGATGCTGCCACGTATCACCTAAGAGTTAAGAGTGCACAAGCCCCCTACCCAGTGCTATATGAAGATTCCTCTGTTATTGGTCTTTCTTCACAGGTAGCTGGTTCGGCGTTCACTTCTGGGAACTACACGTGGGAGGTGCGAGGGAGGAATGCTTGCGGCGCTAGCGGCTGGTCTACTCCAGTTTCGTTCTCACTTACTGTAACAAGTGTTGCAGACGTTGCAGATTTTGGTTGGGGGCTTAGTGTTGCGCCGCATCCATTGACCGAAAACTCAACCTTCACACTTCTATCTCCTACAGACGGACGTGTGCAGGTAAGTATTACGGATCTTTCTGGTGCAACGTTAGATCTTGGCTGGTATCAGATTACAACTGGAACATCGGCTTTACCACTACAATCCTTACTTCCGCAAACGCGTGGACTGTACGTCCTTCGTGTAGAACATGATGGTGTCATGATTGCACGCATGCGCGTACTAAACCCATGAAATCAATAGTAGTTTCTGTAGCAAGCTTGCTTGCCTTTCTTGCCTTAACATCTTGCGCAACCAAATCGCCTACGGCGCCCATAGACGATTCGTTGACGCTTACAACGTTTGATCTCAAGACTGGTGATAAACTTTTACACCTTAAAAAAGAAAGTTCGGTTGAAAAAATAGATACGCTGAACGTAACATACGTTACAGGCGTTAGCGGTTCTCAAGTGGTAACATTTGATAATCTTTCGGCATATCAGATGCGTAATAGATTTATTGATCTCGCCTCTAATTCGGGATACGTAACAATAGCAAAGTTTCCGAGTGTTAGAGGTGACACAGTAGCAAGATCGCTCGATTCACTCGTAATCAGTGGAGAAGTAAAACAAATCTATCGTGCTGTGCTTATTTCAACCACTCCTGATACTACAGTTACCACGGCCGCAGGCACATTCCGATGTGGGGTGTTTACAAGAGTGTCCTTGCCAACAATTGTTGACGGAACGGCTCCGATTGCTCAGATTAGCACCTATGTAATTTCTACTCGGTATGGGATGGTTACCCTATCTGTAGATAGCTGGGCAGGAGCAAGTACCGACGGTTCGCCGTTTGAACAACAACAAACTGAGCTGATAAAGATTATTCGGAAATAGTTGGAACACATCACTTGAAAAGAATAACGCCCCGTATCCTCTTTTGGGATACGGGGCGTTTAGTTATCAGCCGAGAAGTGGGGAATTTAGGCGGCGTTTACATACGCTGGCGCGGCTGGTAGCCTAAAACCGCAGCTACGTTCGATAAGCGTGACTACGTCTGTGCGACGAGACACGTCTGCCTGAGGCATTAAAAACACGTCAAAACGTACGTTTTCGAGTCCGCCTGCGGCTTCAACCCAACGAGAAAACTTCTCATTCAGGATCAAGTCGCGTACAACCGGCACCGATTGGCAGTCAAATGCATCAACCAGTTCATATTGACCAGAACTGTGTTTGCGAAGTATCCCAACTACGCCTGGTACTTCATATGATCTCCAGTCCGCGAGGGAAACTGGTGCCATAAAATGCATGCAGTTGAGAACGGGAAGGGCTTGTAACATAGGATAGCTCGGAGAAATAGGTTTCGGTTGTAGTCGTAGATATGTTTTGGTCAGTCTTCTGTGCGGTCAATAGGACTTGCCTTTTCTGGAGCCTGCAGCGTTGACTCGCTTTGCGACGTCAAGTGCAGGTATTTGAGTAGGGCGATAAAGATCTTCATTTTGTGTCCGTTTAGCAGAGTAACAATGACCTGTTGTCTGTGGTACGAAAATCAGAGAACTTCTATTCCAGACCCATTACATAAAAAGTCGATTTGTTACATGGTTTATTTGACATAGTTGGTATCTTTGTCAAGGCGAGAAACGCCTATAAATAGCACATCTAGTCCATAATTACTTTGGAAATCCTTAAGGAAATACTTCGAATTGTTACATCAAGTTCAGACAAAACTAAAGTTTTGCCTGAATTGATAGGGAAAGAAACAGCATCTTCCTTGGCAGGAAGGTTCCTTATGGGGATGGCAAATGATGTCTATTCCGATGATGAAGAGGCCTCGCTTGACCTTTATGGCGAGCCAGCTAGCTATCAACGCTACCGTACATTGAAGTCCCGGATGTATGAGCGGCTCATGCATTCACTGCTATTCCTAGAGGTAAAGCAGCCCGTCCATTCTGAATATCTGAGCTATTACTACAAGTGCATGCGCAACCTGCTGGGGTCACAAACACTCATGAGGTTTGCCTCACGTAAAGCGGGCTATGTCATAGCATTAAAGACACTTACGGTTGCGAAGCGTTATGAGTTTACGGACATCTGTCTATCGTTAGCAGTTTTGCTACGTGAGTCTGCGGGCGTTTGGGACCATCGTACGGCATTTTTGCGCCACCACCACGATGTAGTCAAATATATGGCGGCCTTAAAAGCCGAGTATGACTCTGAGTTCCTTCTCGACCATATTAAGCTTGAGATGACGGTAACCAGCCGTAAGCGTTCGTATCTGCTCGATCTGCACCGCGATGCCATGCTAAAGGTGGCTGCTTTATGTAAGGAGTCTGATACTCACGTATTGCGACTCAATAGCTTCCGTGCCGCGCTTTTCTATTACGACTATGTAGAAGACTTTGCTGGTGTGATGAATGAGTGCGACCGTGTTATAGAGTATCTTGATTCTCGCCCACACTTGGCACAGCGAGCACGTTACGGTGAGTTTAAGTTGCAAAAAATGTCGGCTGCTTTGTACCTCCGACGATATGAAGAAGCCGCAGCACTATCGGACAGTTGTATAGAATCGTTCACTGAAGCCGGAAACAACTGGTACTTTGCTTCTGACCAGGCCTTTGTTGCTGCCATCAATATCCAGGACTACGAGAAGGCAGAATACTACTATAGTTGCGCAACGAATCATAAGAAATACAGCACCCTTCAAGATAACAAGCGCGAACGCTGGATTATTTATGGAGCCTACCTACTGCTTGCTGAACGATTGGGGCTTTATACTCCCCCACAGAGTAAGGCAAAAACTTTTCGACTAACAACATATTTGAACTCAGTTCCTGAAGAAGCCAAGTCGAAGAAGGTCTACAATGTGCTCATCATTGTATCACATGTATTCTTCTTGATGTTGGACGGAGACTTTGACACTGCTGACGCGAGAATTGACTATCTGCGTGTGTATTCTTCGCGGTACCTCAAAGAAAAACACTTCAATAGAGTTCGGATCTTTTTGCGAGTGATTCAATCATTTCCGAAACACTCCTTCAACCCTGCGGATATCAAACGGAATACCAGGGATGTACTTGAAGAACTGTATGCCTTGCAGGCAGATCCTATGCCGTCGGAAACCAATGAGCTCATACCATTTGAGGTAATGTTTGAAGCATTATTAAAAACCATGCAAAACAGCACCCCTCGTATATAGTCTTGACATTTTGTATATTCGTGGTATGAATACAAAGACACAACTAGGCACCCGCCACCGCCAGATTCGCGAATCTGTTCTGCAGATGAGTGTAGTAGACTACGCCAAGCTGTTTGAGGTAAAGATTCCAACCGTGTATTCCTGGGAATCCGGTCGTACTTCTGTCCCCCAGAATGTACTAGCTATCTTAGAAAAGCGCTACGGAATATCGTCCGGCTGGTTACTCACCGGTTCAGGGTCCCCCACGCTTGGAACATCCGGCCCAGAGGTTTCGCGCACAGGCGTAGCCAAATCTGCACTTGAGCGGCTTGAGGAGCAAGTTCAGTCCATACGCAGCGTCATAGCTGAGCTCAAGGCACAGTCTCCCCTTGTAGTAGCCCCTGCCAGGCGCACAAAGGGCTCAGGTGGCCCTCGAATACCCATGCTGTCACTCGGAGTAAGTGCCGGCACACCTACCGCCTCAGACGATACGATTGAACGCGAGATTGACTTAGCAGACATGCTTCTCGAGCACCCCGAGAGCACCTATTTCATAAGGGTTGTTGGGGATTCTATGACCGATGCTGGGATCAGCGATGGTGATACGCTCATTGTTGACTGTTCCATTCAGCCCCGTAGTGGTCAGGTAGTTATTGCAAAAGTTTACGGAGAACTCACTGTTAAGCGCTACATCAAGGCCGAAGGCCGCCCTGTATTGCGTGCTGAGAACAGGCGTTACAAAGACATTGCCATAACAGCAGATATGGACTTCACAATTGTGGGTGTAGTCCGCAGTTGTATAAAGAAACTCTGAATACGTTTTCAACACAATTTGCATACTAATTCTACATTTCGTAGAATCGTATATGATCCTTTGTGTTGCCATAGAAGGGGCTCTGCGCTCAACCCACTGGGATGCCATTGTAGAGCGTATACATCGCTGTACACCGCTGATTGTAGTAACCGGACATGGCACACTCTATGCCGGAACAGATGATCTCAACGCAATACGAACACTGGTTCGTTTAGCGAACCTACATGCTGCGCTGGCACCTGATCGAACAAGCGCCTTATTATGTGCTCTACATGGTAAGGTAGGGCGCCTTGATGCATTTGCTAACGCTGATGATGTACCAGTGTCGGTACTACTGCGTGTACCTGAACTAGCCATCGGTGAGCTTGAGACTGAGCGTCTGCGACTCTTTGGTATCAGTACGATTTCACACCTACGTACTCTCGAAGAACGTCACCTACGTGTACAGTTTGGAGCTATGGGAACTAGACTATATACGTTCCTTACAACACCGCACATTCCACTCCAACTCTATGTGCCTCCCCCAGCCATCATTGCTCATGAACGTTTTGATGAGCTACAATATGAGCCAGGCATAATAGCTGCAGCGCTCGAGAGCTGTGTTCAGCTGGCAATAATGGAACTTGGACCTCGGCAATGCTGGCGCATCGAGCTATCAGTGCTTGATAGAGCAGATGAGCCCTGCACACAAAGAAGTAGAATTCTGCGAGATGGTGTCAATACAAGAGGGTCCATCTTGATTCATGCCCACGCACTGCTACAAGAGATGCTTAGTTCGTCTCAGCGGTGGTGGGGCATTGAGTTGCGTTTAGCATCGCTTACTCCCCCGCGAGCGGTGCAAACGCAACTCTTTGTAGAGAAGAAGTCAGAACAAGATGTGTCACGTGCTTTGATCTCACGCTACGCTACTGTTATGAAACGGGTAGAGATTAATGATCCATGGTCGATCATCCCTGAGCACTATGCACGTATCACAGGCTACGTAACAGACAGACCTGGAAACGTATGAAGCTCCTACTAGAACAAGTCGACGTTGGATGCCGTGGCAAAGAACCGTACATCATCTGCTGGCGAGGCGGTGCGTATGATATTTCTCGTGTACTTGATACTTGGTCTAGCCGTGGGCCTTGGTGGGGTAAAGATGAATGTCGAGAATATCTTCTCATCGAAACAACCTGTGGTATCATGGAAATATTTCGCAGTGATCTTCAGGGATGGATGCTGTCACGGTTGTTTGATTAGCTATTGATGTTTGCCTCTCTCCATACACGGTCTCACTTCTCCTTCCTAGATGGTGCATCTTCTCCTGAAGAACTCGCACAAGAGGCCGCTCATCTTGGACACGGCGCTCTGGTAATTACGGATTACAACGGTGTATTCTCGGCAGTACGTATGCAACGAGCATGTAAGGAATATGGCATCAAGGCAATCATGGGTGCAGACATTATCGTTGACACCACGATACTCTCACTGTTAGCAATGGATGCCAGAGGATATGAGGAAATCTGTAGCTGTATCACGGATATAAAGAGCTCCGTTGAGCTTGATGTAGTAGATCGACTCCATGTATTGGAACGTTGTATCATCATCATACATGGACTAACATCAGAACAAGATGCAGTTGCCAAGGCACTTTCTGACCTGCCAGATGGAAAGGTGTATGTGAGTATTGGGCATGATGGCAGACCCTGGGCAAGACGCCGCGCCGCACAGGTTGTAAACCAGGCCACTACGCTGGGTCTGCCCCTTGTAGTAGCGCAAGACGTCCGTTATGCCTGCAGGGATCACTACGCTGTTCATGACCTAATGACATGTATTAGAGAAGGCATTACAATCCATGAGCCCCATGCTTTACGTCCAGTAAACGACAGACATTGCCTGCGCACTGAATCAGAACTGCGAACTCTCCTACCCTGGCCAGAAGCATTTGATGCAGTAGATGTAATCGTACAACAATGTTCGTTTAATATCATACCCGAGCACATCACGCCCCCTGCCGCTCAACTCAGGGCTGGTGAGCTTGCAATAGATGTACTCAGACAGGCATGTATGATAGCGTTCGTTTCTCGCTACGGACAGATACATGAGAAAGCATCAGCATTGCTGGAACATGAATTGTGTGTAATAGCGGATCTAGAAATGGCAGACTTCTTTCTTGTTGTGAAAGAGGTTACGGATGAGGCAAAACGTAGAGGTATACGCTGCTCAGGTAGAGGTTCTGCTGCTAACTCAATAGTGGCGTATCTGCTAGGTATAACAGGTGTGTGTCCAATCAGGCACCATCTCCTATTTGAACGATTTCTACATAGGGGGCGTAAGGGCACCCCTGATATTGATGTAGACTTTGATAGCGACCGTAGAGATGAGGTGATTGCATGGATGGAGGAACGATTTGGAATAGATCGCACAGCAATGACTGCAACTTTGATTACCTACCGTACTCGAATGGCCGTGCGTGATGCCGCAAAAGCACTGGGTTGGCCCATGGAAATGGTCAACCAACTTTCTAAGTCCGTTCCATCTTGGACAAATAAGAACATCGAAGACTTTAGGGAAGATCTTGCACTCATCTGTGGGGATGTACCAATGCTGGACGTACTCATACGGTCTGTTAACGCTTTGCTTGATCATCCACGCCACCTTGGTCTACATTCTGGAGGTATGATTCTTTCGTCTCGGCCTCTCAATGCGTTCACACCTGTGCAGAGATCTGCTAATGGCGTTGCTGTTGTGCAGTTTGATAAGGACGACGTTGAGGCGATGGGTTTGGTAAAGTTTGATGTTCTTGGACTACGAATGTTAGCCTGTGTAAGTGAAGCCGTAGAACTTGTATCAAGGCATAGTGAGCATCATATTGATATTGATGAGTTAGCACTTGATGACGTAGCAACCTTTGAGCTAATCAGAAGTGGCAAAACACTTGGTGTATTCCAGATTGAGTCTCAAGGCCAAATGCATCTACTTGCAAAACATCAGCCGGAGAATTTTGACGATTTAGTTACAGAAGTGGCGCTTTTTCGTCCAGGTCCACTCCAAGGTGGCATGGTACATCCATATATAGCCCGGAGAAGGGGGCTCCAACCAATCACCTATATGCACCCTGATCTCGAACCAATCTTGTGTGATACACTCGGCATTGTACTTTTTCAAGAGCAGGTTCTAGAGATTGCACACCGTTTTGCAGGGATGCCACTAGATGAGGCCGATGACTTCCGTGCATTAGTATCAAAGAATCGCAATCAAGAGCTCATGCTAGAAATGCGTGAGCGATTCATCGTAGGTGCTGTTGGCAGAGGTGTTGATCGTAGCAGTGCCGAACAAGTCTATGAAAAAGTTGCACTGTTTGTGGGCTATGGATTCTGTAGGTCTCATGCAGCAGCTTTTGCTAAGATTGTGTATCAAAGCGCATGGTTAAAGACGCACCATCCGGCTGCGTATATGGCTGCGTTTATGCAACACAGACCGGGGATGTACAATCTGATGACACTTGAAGAAGAAACCAGACGATGTGGCGCAGAGATATTACTGCCTGATATGTCTCGCTCTGGTATCCGTTATGAACTTGAAGTTCAGCTTAACGGAACAACGGCGATACGTAAGCCACTTACCAGTATTAGGAATGTGACCGAAGAAACGGCCCGCATGATTGTCTGGGAGCGCTCTCGTAAACCGTTCGAGAGTATCGAAGACGTTGTTGTTAGACTACCACAGTTAAAGCGCGATGCACTCGACGCTATTGCACTATCGGGTGCTATGCAAGAGTGGGAACCTGACGCACGCAAAGCGATGTGGATTGTAGGTGTTATAAAACGCCGGACGTTAGGCTCGGTAACCCCGTTGATACCTGTAGCTCTCTTGCACGAAGCAGACATCCCGCAACTGCCAGAACTTCGTGCACAAGAAAGGCTTGCATATGACTACATTACACATGGAGCGGCTCGTATCCATCCGATGACGTTGTACAGACGTAGTTTGATTGATCTCGAAGTACGGCCCATTGATGTTATTAAACGCCTTCCTATAAGCCCGCCTCTACGAGTGACTACTGCAGGGATTGTTATTCTACGTCAAGCACCCTCTACGGCACATGGAATGCTCTTTGTAACAATTGAAGATGAGACCGGCTTTCTACAGTGTGTTGTACGCCCCGAAATACGAGATCTCTTCCGCAAAGATCTACGCCGAGCATCACTCGTTGTAAAAGGTCTACTCCATGGTACTGCAAACTGGCGCGGTATCATGATTAATGACGTACGTGTACTGACGAACGTCATTGGTGGTTATCATGGCCACCTCTCGTTTGCTGGTGGCACTGATACACAAGTGGTTGAGTCGTTAGAGGATATACCGTATGCCAACAGCACCATTCCAGTTAAAACTAACTGTGTTGATCAGCCATAAACAAGGCGCAACTTCGCCGAATATCTCTAGCCGCTCTGCCAGCATCCATTGCAGACCTACAGGTAGACGCACCCCCAAAATAAACGGATCACCGACTCCGATATTAATGCCAGGTCCGAGATACCAATCGAGATTTGTGGTGATATTATTCTTGATCAACCAATAATCAACTGTAGCATGCAGATAGCCATTGTCTCGCAAACTCCAAGCGGCACCAATAGCTACGTTATCAAAACGTAGTGAAAGACCAACATTGCCTGGATAGCCAAACTGAACTCCAATGCCTGTGTTGCTCTCATTAACTGCAGACGCTTTCTGCATCGAAACCAATGAAATCATAACAACCAAGACAGCAACGCTAATTGTATACTTAGCCATATTCTAACTCCTTACCTTTGTGAATGAACTACACGGGAATACTTGTAGAATACGAAGGTACACATTACTATGGCTGGCAAAGCCAATCACTTGGAAATAGTGTGCAACAGGAGATTGAAACAGCTCTCGAGCACTCGTATGGCACTCGCATTGTAGTATTTGGGTCGGGAAGAACCGACGCAGGAGTGCACGCACGAGGCCAGGTCTTTCATATCAATATCCCAGATGGGGCAAGTACCATACCCGTAGACAAAATCCCTATCGCATTAAATACACGTCTTCCCAAGGCCATCCGCATCCGAAAAGCACACGTAGTTGAGCCCAGTTTTCATGCGCGTTTTAGTGCACGATCACGTGAATACGTGTACAGGATTGCAAAACAGAACTCAGTGTTTGAACGACATTTCTCGTGGACTCCTGATTTACCATATGATTCTAGTCTATTCTCACAATGTATTCGCATCTTTGGTGGACAACATGACTTTACATCTATTTCAAAACACAATCCAAGCATCGACTCGTATGTCTGTACCGTTGAATACTGCGACGTTGAAGAGAACGAAGAACATTTGATTGTACGAATACGCGCCGATCGTTTTGTATACGGAATGTGCAGGTCAATCATAGGAATGGCAATGTTTGCTGCTCGGAAGAAGATTGCAATCCAAGACGTTTGCTCCATACTTGACTCCGGTCAGCGATCAGGACTTGCTCCACTTGCCCCTGCTTGCGGCCTTATACTTAATCGAGTACGTTACCCAAATGGTATTTTTGACGAAGAATCATTTTATTGATAGGCGCATCATGGTAATCACCAAACGGTTTCTTCTACAGTCTACATTCACTATCGTTTGTATTGCTTGCGCTGTATGTATACATGCCTGTGGAGCAATCAATATGTATCCAGTAAGTGAAGACCAAAAACTCGGAGCGCAATTCGACAAAGAAATACGTGCTGATACAAAACAATATCCTCTCTACTTAAATGCTGCTGCTCAGCAGTATGTACAAGCTATTGCTGACAAAATCATTCGTTCGCCTGAAGTAAAATATCGGGGCGTATTTTCATATCGCGTGCAACTCATAAACGACGACGGAGTAATTAATGCCTTCTGCACACCAGGAGGATATATCTATGTATACACTGGTCTACTCAAGGTACTTGATAACGAGGCAACGCTAGCAGGTGTAATAGGACATGAGATTGCCCACGCAGAAAAGCGCCACACTACCGAGAGGATGACAACGGTGTATGGCCTTGATGCCTTAACAAATATTGCTCTTGGTAATCAGCCGAATTCAAACCTCAAACTTGCAGCAAATGCCTTTAGTGGCTTAGGATTATTGAAAAACAGCAGGTCCGATGAAGAAGAAGCTGATCAATATTCATTCGACTATCTACGAAGCACACAATGGTATCCAGGTGGAATCTTGTATTTCTTCGATAAGGTGAAGGGGCGGGGTGGCTCGTCTATTGAAAGACTGTTCAGTACTCATCCTCTGCCTCAAGACCGCATTGATGCAACCATCTCTAGGTTGCGAAAGGCAAACATTGCGCCCCCTACAGAAGCTCAACTCAATGCAAGGGGCTACACGGATTTCAAACGCACGTTGTAATCAAGCGTTCTTCTTAGGCAAGCCAAGCAGGCGTTTCATCTAACGCACGCGTACAAGCTCGCCACATGAGTCTAAAAGCGTCGGCTGCGTTTTCTGCTTCTGCCGTAATCGTTGTCTCCCCCGTCCGGATAATTCCAGTTTCTGTGGCAGCCCGGTCAGCCTGTTCACGTCGGTATGTATCCACGTCTATTTGCGTGTTGCCAACTTCATACACATTGCAATTGGCTGTGCCTACTGCCTCTGACGCTGCCTCTGCAATCAATTGTTTTGTTCTGGATGGTGTTAAGCAGATGGCCGCAGTTGGACCGATTGATTTTTTGGTTGACACAAATCGCACTTGCGGATTCCACTTTGTTACTTCTTGCTCTAGATCACTATTGCCAACTACTAGAGTAACCGGAATGCCATAGGTGCCTGCAACGGCAGCGTTCATCTGAACTTCTCCAACTGCAAGACCTTGTAAGCGCCATTCTCTTACGAGACTGCCAATGTAAGTGTGGGCCAACAGACCCAACGGTGTTCCTGACATGCTATGGTACCCTATCATAAAGGCCATATCAAATGAGGTGTCTATTCCTTCAAGTTGACAAAGGGGCTTATTGGCTGGCTTGCCAGAACCGATAACGAGTTCCGCCGCTGGATTGAGCTCTTCAAGAAGAATATTTCGCATCATGCCATGTCCGTCTCCAACAACAAACGTGGCACCAGGATGAACTCGCAACACGCCTTCGATAGCGGCATTGATGTCGGCTGTGAGAAGTCGCTGAGCAGCTGCATAGCCCCTTCCATCTGGCATTAGTTGATCGTGGTGAACCACACCTGTAGCACCTTCCATGTCGGCTGCAATGAAGATCTTCATTCGAGTTCCTTCTGGGTTAACACGTTTAGGAGAGGTGCAGTATGAAAAGCTAAAACGCCGATTGGTACAACGCGGACGCCGCCGTTAAAGCAGTGTGACAAGTGGACGTGATATGGTTGTTTTACGAGGTTGGAAGGGGCTTCCATGTGCACTGCAACGTGGTTCTCGGTCCAGCCACTCCACAGCCCAGTTGCTCCATCGTACCCCTCTGGAATCATGATTCGCTCAGTTCCACATTGTTGCTCATAGAACTGGGTTGTTTTCTGCTCTGAAAGTGCTCGTAGAATTTGTGTACGCGCCCTTCGAATGGAAACGTCAACATGTCCGCCCAAGGATGCAGCTGGAGTGTTATCACGTTCAGAATAGGTAAAGACATGCAGATAGCTACAAGGCAACCCACGCAAAAACTCAACCGTTTCTTCAAAATGTTCGTGTGTTTCACCAGGAAAACCGGTGATTACATCAATACCAATTGCCACGTCAGGGATTCGTTCCACGAGAACATCCAGCAGACGCGAATACATCTCAGGGTTATATCGGCGCTTCATCGCACGTAGTGTTGTGGCAGAACCGCTCTGAAGTGGAATATGCAGATGAGGTGTGAACACAGACGATGTTGACAACAAATCAATGACGTCATCCGAAATAGTGTTTGGTTCGATGGATGAGATCCGAACTCTAAAAAGGGGCTCCATCTTTTCGATCATCCTCATCACGTCTATAAACCGCCGTCCATCATCCGTGCGATACTCGCCGATGTTAATTCCAGAAAGCACTACTTCGTGGTAACCTTCACGGGCAACCAACTCAAGCTCTAGCTTGACGTCTTCGATGCCCATTGCTCTTGCTTTCCCCCGTGCTAAAGGAATCGTACAAAATGTACAACTGTAGTCGCAGCCATCCTGAATCTTAACGAAGGCCCGTGTACGTGAGTCTCCCCTGCCGGTTCGAGACGGATTAAACGCAGTGGCAGTGGTGATATCATCCACAAAGACAAGTGGACCATTCGAACTTGATATCTGCTCTAGTTTTTCACCTATCGTGAATTTCTGAGCTGTTCCAATGACAGCAGAAACTCCATCAATACTTGCGATTTCTTCGGGCTGAAGCTGCGCATAACAACCCGTAACCACGATCTTGGCCTGTGGTGCACTTCTAAGCCCCCTTCTAACGAGTTTACGGCATTCAACATCTGCGTTGTCTGTTACGGAACACGTGTTGATTACCAGGACGTCCATTTCGTGGCCAAACTCCACCACTTGATGACCACGACTACGAAGGTGTTCCCGAATCGTAGCTGTTTCACTATAGTTCAGTTTGCAACCGAGAGTATGGAGGGCAATGCGCATTTGGCAAAACTACATACGAGATGTGCATTCCAAGCCGTATCATGCAGCTATGAAATCTGGTATCGAAAATAGTGTAGGCATCGTGGACGTGGTAGTTACTGAAGAGATGACTGCCAAACTAGACGACCTCCTCATCCATCCTGTGTATTCAACGTTTTGGCTAGTGTATCACGCGGAGCTTGCCGCACGGCGCGCTATAGAACCCTATTTTGACGATGAAGATAACGCCGTGGGAAGTTCGATACGCATCGATCACAAAGCTATGGCAGGTGTAGGTGCGCATGTTCGTATTACGGCACGTGTTATAGGTGTGAATGGCCGGCATATACTCTGTGCTATTGAAGTGCTTGCAGCAAAGACAAATACCCTCTTGGCGGAGGGTACGCAAGGTCAGATATTTATGTCCAAGTCACGTCTTGCAGAGAAGAGCACTAACGCCGTCCGTTAAAGTTTGGTGAACACAAACGTAGTTTTTGAATTTGAGGCAACACGTTGTAGTATCGGATTGGTGGTTGCTGTGCGATTTGCATAACCCTGAATTCGCACAGGGCTAATCCCACGTCTAATGAGAAGTTCACGGACTGAACGGACCTGTCTTTGGGCTCGATCATTATCGTCTTGTGTGCCCACTTGGCTCTCTGTGGACGATACAATATCAAGTGCTATGTCGCTACGTTGAACCATGACAGTTGCAACAGAGTCGAGCAGCGCTAGATAATCAGGCTCAACTTCTCCATTATTTGCATCGAACGTCAGACCTACATTCATCACGAGTGTTGCGTCTGTAGAATGACGTGAAACTTCAACATTATGACGAGGCAAGAGTACCATCATTTCATTTGTACGGATGGACCCAGAGGATGTGCCCACAGCGGTCATAACACCGCCCGTTGCGGACTCTACATCATGATGGCCCTTGGTATTGATCGTTAAGACGTACGAATGACGCAGGGCTACGTAGATTCCCAAGAATACACGATCAAAATCATATACGTCGTTCAAGCGGAAGTTCTTTCCTCCAGTTTCTTTCGAAAGGCGAGACACAGCCACATCATTTGCAACGCCATAGACAATCGTATGAATGACCGTATTTGTTTTCTTCGCTTCTTCGAGGACTTCTTCGAAATCAGTCGATGAAGAATTGTCTTCACCGTCTGTAAACACGATGAGGATCCTCTTCGTTGCCGACGGCGCCGATGCCAATTGTTTGAGTCCTTCGGCTGCACCGTCATAAATTGCCGTTCCATCACTACGAAGATTGAGACCGCTTACCTTAAAACCACTTAAATATGCTGCACGATCCCTAGTGAGTTCTACCTCAGTAGTGACCCGTCCCGTAAACTTGACAACGGAGACGTAATCATTTGAGCTAAACGTTGCAAGAGCTTGTTGTACCGCCTTTTGCATACGAATCGCGCGTGGTATCGTCATCGACGGACTATGATCGAGTACGAAAGAAACAGCAAATGATTCAGACTCGCTCTTGCGATGTTCAAGAACGGAAATCTGGTCTGCAGAAGAAGAAATCGCCAAGTTCACTGTAACAAAATTCTTCCAAAGTGCACGGGCACTCTCTTCAGATTGTAGATAGGGCGGAGCATACCCTCCAATTGTCTGACCTTTTAAATCTGTAAGTACTAATTCAATTTCTGTACGTTCATTAAGAATTCTCCGTTCAACTACTTGGTATCGAGCCTGACCAGAGTTGACGAGATCCCTGACGGTTGCAACAGCCGCGTTTGGAACATCAGTGTTTACTACAAATGGATCTAAACCACCACCGGCTATCCCAGTATTTATACCAGAAAGAACTGCCACTGCAATAATCGCAATGTTTGTAAGGCTGTTACGGTCCATAATGTCTACACCTTTAGATGTGTTTATCAGTACGTGTGTTTACATACTTTCAGCTATCAAACGTTAACATACTAAGTATTGATACTGAATGCCTAACTATTTGCAGGTAGTTCTACTTACAATACTTAATCTATTTTCTAATGGATGTTGCTAACTACTTGAATAATATTAGTTTACGTATGTTTTCTAATGTCAATAATTATAAATTTATTTTAGAATAAACCCAGTTTGATTGCACCAAAAGAGTAAATCGAGCTCATCCATGTCTATACCAACTTTTTCCGAGAAGCACATAAACTCATATTCAACGAGGTGGTAGTTCTTGCGAGAAGCTATCTGGGGTGCATCTGTAAATACTTTACATCCTAAGAGGTTAGTTAATAAGTGACGATCAATGATCGCAAGCCCCCTTACTCCAATATTCCGTAGGAAGTGACTTGCTTCTTTAAGTCCAAAGCCATGAATAGTATCAGCAAGGATATCCCTACGCTCCATAGCTGTTGGACCTTCTCTCATAATTATTTCTTCTATCTCCGACCATTGTTCTCTGGCAGTGTGGATACGGTGATGCTTCGTATTATGAAATCGGATGTATTGTTTAGGGTTACGAAGAACGTCTACAACGTCCTGTCCCTGATGTTGAAAGTCTACCCTGCGCAGCTCTTGTACAACGGAATCAGCGTGTAATGCCGATGATTGAGGCGTTAGTAGGCAGTAGCAAAGCTCGTAGAACCAATCATTGGGAGAGACATTGGAAAATAGCGTAAGACGTTGTCTGATTTCGTTTTTACGTTCTGCATAGAGCAAAACCAATTCTGAAGAAAGTGCAGAACCGTTCACTTAAACAAGTCCCCGACGTTTTCTCAGAAACCATTCTGACGAAAACGCAGCAATGGCCACGGCAATGAGCCATGGCAAATGGTATAGAGGGAATTCTCTTTCAGAACTTCTAGCAATCGGTTGCAGGCGTGGATCTGATTTTATCTTAGCTAGTAGACTGTCGATCTGATTAACGGATACTGACACCGCACCCGATCGGTTAGCAAGAGCTTGTAGCAGCGAGTTATTACGGGTGGCCGCCCCATCTTCAAGGCCCAATGTGCCAACAGTGAACCGCCCCTTATCACGTCCTATTTGCGTGCCCCTACTCGTTGCATTTCCAACATAGGAATAGTCTCCAGGTGCAAGTGGTCCTATCATCATGGCATAGCGTCCGCTGCCTTGCGATGATAGAAGGACATCTCGCTTCCCTGCTGGGCCTTGAATTTCCACGCGGACATCAGCATCATCTACGGGTGCAAATGTTTGGTCTTGTATGGAGCCACTAAATCCTACGGACTCGCCAGAAGCATAGAGGATATGTGTGCTTTTGATTCGCACTCTACGCTGGTCATCACGCACGCTGAGCCACCGTAGTGAGTTGTTTACAAATGATTGCAGAACATCATCTACTGCAGTACCATGAGACGAAGAAAGACCCTCTCCAAGCAACTTCCAGCGATATAGTCCATAACCCAACACTGCTAAAGAACGGTGCTTGCCATCCTCACGTTTGATTATCAACGGGTCATCCAATGGAGCATTCCCTACTCGTATTGTTGCTAGAACTACCGAGCCGGGACGCACATCAACGAATGTCTCAGTCCGATAGATAGGGGGCAAATTATTCCATACTTCAGCATCGGCATCCGTACCGGTTATCTTCAACACTGGGTCTGATGTAGCCCCGCGCGTAACATCCGGAGTAACAAGAAACTCTTGGGGCCGAGAGCTACCAACGTTAAATGGGAGAGCACTATTGAGTGCCGCCAACTTATTATAATCCACCTGTAGCGATGGAATGAATAGAAGCGATGTTCCTTTGTTACAGGCCGTAGCAAGCCTGTCGATGGTTCCGCGATCAGTACTCTGAATTGGCCAGCCAATCAAAATAACGGCTTCGATGTCGTCGAACACATTTGAAGGAGGCAGCCCTTCGTAGTATTCGGGGCCTTGCTTTTGAATATAGGTTTGGACAGATACCGACGGATCGCGTGTGAGTGCCGACTTAATAAACGTGACGTCCGGGCTTGGTGCGCCAGCGAACAACACGATGCGTCGTTTGTCCTTGCGTACATTAACAAATTCTTGGGAAAAATTGTTTTGGGTGGTGAATTCGCCGGCAACAGCTGATATGCGTGCAGAAAGTTTACGCATTCCATCGGACTTTGGCGTCCACTGAACAAGAGCCGACTGTTGGTTATTGCCGCGCCGCACGGCTATACGTTGCCGAGAAACCTCAGAGCCATTATCATCTAACACCAAATCAACATATTGATCATCGATGTTTGAACTACCTATCATTACTGTCACGGGAAGGACCTCGCCAACTACGGCAATTCCGTTTACGAGTATACCCGCAATTCGGATATCTTTCGGAGGGACCGTATCACCAATTCCAACAGAATAGATGGCCATTCCAGAACGTTCTGCTACGTGCAATGGAACTTCACCCGTGTTGTGGTTCCCATCGGTTACGAGCACTACGGCACCATATTCCTGCGTCATCGAGCGATTGGCAATACTTCCAATGGCATGAGCAATATCCGTTCGGAAACCATCGAAGTTTATGTTTCCATTCACTCCATTCGTATCGGCTTGTAGCTTCTCGTCGAATAGGAAAACATCTGCTTCATCGCCAAGTGCTGAGTTGAGTTTTTCTATTGTTTGACGGGTCTTTAACGCACGATCACCATCAGTGTCAACAATGGCCATCGATCTAGAAACGTCGATTGCGACTGCAATTTTTGGAGTGCGTGCGGTGCTTCGTACAAGTCGAAGAATTGGCTCAAACAGCATCAACACTAGACAAGCGATACCGATTGTTCTCAATGTTCCAAGCAGCACTTTGGACTGTCGGCTGAGCGGAGGAGTAGTCCTAGCATAACTCACAAATGCAAGGACTGCGGCGGCAACCACAATGAGGGCAAACAACCACCACCAGCCAGCAGCAAGGTCAAATCGAATCTGCTCCACCTAGCCCCCTACCTTGCATGTAACGGTAAAAACAAAAGTGTACTCTGCGCAACAAGAATGCTCGTGCAATAGAAGAAGGCTGCTTCTTCCCACGGCAGAACGTTCCATAAGCGACGTGAACTACTAACGAGGGAGAAATCAAAGAACCAGATGCCACGCTTCACAGCCCATACATCTGCAACTGTCAGCAATGTCCCAATCACCACGGCTGGGAAAACAATGGCATACCAACGTGGAAGCAATACTGGCCAACCAAACATCCATTGTATCACAATAATCGGGACAAACCAATACAGAAGGTGCCACGCATATGTGAATCTAGGATTGCTCCGTCTGAACGCCCGAGATGCAAACCCTAACATCAACCAGGAGATCATCGATGCTCCAATCAGTAGCAGTGCAGTGTTGTTGAATGTTACGTCTTGCCGAGAATTTGTTGGATAGAGGGCAATGAGGGCAGACGTAACCAATCCAACTTGCAATGTTTGAATCACGAAGAACGAGACTTCTTCTATCGGAAGTGCAGCAACGCGGAACCAGATCCGATCATCTGGGAAGTCCCACACGCCGCGTTTTACGGCCCAGTTATCCCATGGGAACGTGAACAACACCACTACTACGCCTAAGGCGCCAATGGCAACTAGACTTAGCAGAGGAGCTCCAACACTGAGCCAAAAGATGAGGCAACAGATCAGAAGAGGAATTGTACATCGGAGGTGAAACCCACTGTACGTCATGATAACTGCTTGGCACCATGTGCCGCAATTCGCGAAATGGGAATCTCCACAAAGAATGTGGCACCAAGACCTGCAATGCTCTCGCACCATACTCGGCCGAGCAAGGAATCAACTTCTCGTTTAACGATCACTAGACCAAGCCCTGTTGAATCTTCACCTGACGTTGGCTGAGCAGACAACCTCGTCCACGGCTGAAACATTTGCTTGAGATCATTTGCTGTTAGGCCTGGTCCTTGGTCACGTACGGAAAGGAGGAGCCTCGTAGCTTCTTGGTTCACTGGAATCGTGCGCATAGCGACGTCGATCGTAGAACCCACAGGAGAAAATTTGACCGCGTTAGAAATGAGATTATCAAGGATCGAGATCAACGTAATCTCGGAGCCCCTTACCATGATAGGAGTAGGCAGCGACGTAACATTAAGTGTCATGTTCTTTTCAGCGACTCGATGTCTCCACAGACCTACCACGTGTCCCCAAATTGATTGCACATCAACATCTCGTTGCACGTAAGACGGTTCCGATGTGCGTTTATCGAGTACTTGACTTATGAGATCGAACATGCGGGTAGAGACGTCGTATACATCTTTGCAATACGTAAGTCTCTCAGAAGCGGTAACCTTGGAGTCAGACATCAGCACGTTAGCTATGGCACGGATAGACGTCAAGGGACTTTTAAGCTCATGAGCCATAAAGGCCAGGTATTCTTGATTTGTATCATGTAGAACGCGGGCTTCGGACAGAGCAGAGGCCAGTTCTACAGACCTAAGTCTTTCGACTTCAGCTGCTGTCCTGGCTTGAACAAGCTCATAATGCTGTCGAATCTGAACAAGCCGTTGATTAGCTCGAACTTTAGTGTAGGTGATTTGGCGGGGCAAGAGACCGTCCATTACATCGATTGCTTCTTCAAGACGTCCTAAACCACGAAGACATCGGGCCTTTAGCGAAAGTAGGTCGTACTTCATTTCATCAACGGATCGATCGTCTACCCATGCTTCCACTTCATTGATAATCTCTAACGCTTTATCATATTTTTCGTCATTACAGAGGAGCATTGCTTCAACTTCAACGAGATACTCAACACCCGGCATTCTTGCGAGTGCATGCGGATGGAGCATAGCATTTTGAAATACCATTTTTGCTTCGTCGTTCCTATCTAGCTGGAGTAATGTTACAATGAGGCCGCGATAGTTCGTGAAAAGATCCATCGGCTCGGAGCAATCGACTCGAAGATCAAGAGCTTTGCGATAGAACTCGATAGCTTCTTCTCTACCCCCTGTCTCACGTAGTTGATTACCGAGATTAACGTATGCCTTGCATACTCCAACCACATCGCCAAGCCGCTCATACAGTGCGATTGCCCGTCTAGAATAGTCTATGGCCGTTTCATTGTCAAACAAAACACTTCCATACATACCAGACATGTTTGTTGAAACTTTTGCTTCCGTCAAAATATCACCAGTTCGATCGGCAATTTCTAACACGGTCTCATATACTCGAATTGCTTGTACTTCATCACCAGTTCGGTGAAATACATTGCCAGAATTCAGATACACCTTGTTAAGGTCGAGCTCTGTCCCATGTTCTTTGAGCAATTCTTCAGCAATCGCATAATGGCCAAGTGCGCCATCAAAGTCCATATTGACAAAACGGAATACACCTTTTTCATTGTGAGCAAGTCCCTCGTAACGCCGAATTCCATTCGTTCGTGAAATATCAAGTGCCTCCTGAGCATACTCCTCACCAGTGGCAAGATCACCTACGTGTAGGGACGCTCGAGCTGAGAGCAACAGCGCCCTTGCGCGGTCGAGTGGCGTAGCCGTTGTATCAAGCACAACTGTTGAGAGCAATTCCAGAGTATGCTTTGGATCACGTCTCAGGGAGTCTTCCGCAGAACGCAGTAGGTCTTCATTCGGTATGAGCAGTGGGGTATTCATCACGTTAGATACGTAGGGCTATGCTCATTCTATGAAGTATTGCTGATGATCCAATAGAGCTCAGGGCGTAGTCAATATCTAGTGAAGGTAAATCCAATCCGATCCCTGCACTAAGCCCCGTAAGCTGAGTTGAAACATTGACTGAACTTGTGTTACGTGTAGCATTATCATAACCCACTCGCAACTGCACAACCTTACCTAGATACAACTCACCGCCAACAGAGAAATTAAGAAAACGATCGAAGAACGAAGGGACATCGTCAGTGAGATGGTTTAACGAGAAATTTACAAGCAAAGGAAGTCCACGAAGTCTATGGTTTACACCCAACCGCATATCGAGCGGAAGTGCATCTGTAGTTCCGTCATACGTAGAGACCTGACCACCAACATTTAAGATTGCGATACCAAGATTTGTTCTCTGAGTCGGAAACCTAAATAACATCCCAGCATCGATAGCAAGGGCGGTGGACGATGCATCGGCTAGACTAGAGTGCATTACCTTGGCTGTAATTCCGTATGAAATCAGGGTGTCTAATTCGCGAGCAAGAGAAATCCCCAGAACCACATCATTGGCTGTGAATGATCCCGTTACAATACCTTGACCATCCGCTCTATCAAATGACCCATAACTCGTGAACGATGCGGTAACCGCAAGTGAACCAACTCCATCAACAACCTCACCATACGTAGCGAATCCAGCATTGATATCTAGTACATGCTTTATGAACGTTCCAGCCACGCGCCGCTGGTTAAGTGTTGTAAGCACCGCCGGATTGAGGAGTACGTTTGATGGATCGTTTGTCATGGAAACTGTGGCCCCACCAAGACCAGCCATTCGCGCGCTCATCATTCCGCGCATGAAGGGGAATATCGTTGCCTGCTGAGCATGCACAAAGCAAGGGGCAACTAGGATAGTCAGCAATACTAGACGAAGGATACTCATGAATGAAGTATTGAAGTGATGGAAGCCATTACATCAAAGAATCTACGTGGTGGGCGCACAGGTTTGAAATCCAATGCCGCTACAAAACTGTGACGTGTCCACCCACGTGCAAGTGTTTCTGACGTTCTTCGAACTTCATATTGTAGCATAATGATTGGAGAATGCTTCATTTCATACATTGTTTCGATTTCAAGCATCTCATCGTATCGTGCTGGCGAGAGATATTCACAATGAGCTTCCAACACCGGCAATAATAGGCCTTCGAGTTCAAGCTCAACATATGGCAGACCGGCAGATCGCAATAGCTCAGTTCTGCCAATCTCAAACAGTCTCATATAACTCCCGTAATACACAATGCCCATTTTGTCGGTATCACTGTACCGAACTCGATAGGAGGTTTGATGTGTGATCTGGTGCATTAATGTGCCTGACCGCTTTCATTCATCGACAACATAAGGTCTAATATCCGCTCTAATTCTTCTAAAGAATAGAATTCGATATCAACCGAGCCAGATTCAGTGTTTTTCATCTTTACTCGCACCTGAGTACCGAAGAGATGTCGAAGTGAATTTTCGATATCTCCAATCGTAGAAGCAACACCCGTTGTAGGAGCACCTGACACTGCGGTGCTACCTCGCGGAGTTGACTTAATCTCTCCGCCTTTCACGAGCTCCTTGCGCCCAAGTTCGATATCTTTAACGAGAGCTTCGGTCTTTCGTACGGACAACTCGCGCTTAATAATCTCTCGGAGTACTACCAATTGCGTAGAATCGGATGACAATGCCAACAACGCTCGAGCGTGCCCCATGGTGATGCGTCGGGTTCGCAACGCAGCCTGTGCATCCAAAGGAAGCTTCATTAGCCGAAGGAAATTTGCCACAGTGCTACGATCCTTGCCAACCTTGATTGCAACATCCTCTTGTTTGAGGTTGCATTCTTCGATGAGACGTTGATATCCTTGTGCAACTTCCAGCGGATTGAGATCTTCTCGCTGGAGATTCTCTACAAGGGCGATCTCCAACATCTGTGCATTGGAACCAACGTTTATTACGTAGGCCGGAATCGTAGTGCGTCCAGCCATTCGTGATGCACGCAGACGGCGTTCTCCACTAATGAGTTCAAAGCCATCAAAATGTGGACGAACGGTAATAGGCGTGATAACACCATGCACCGCAATAGACTGTGCTAGTTCCTGCAAGGCCCCTTCATCAAAGTGAAGACGGGGCTGAACAGGATTGGTACTTACTCGTTCGATATCAATCTCCGCAACTCCTGATACCGTGTCCTTTGTGTCTACCAGAGGCTGTTGGGCAGTCGATTCGGGCCGGAGTAACTCCTTCGGGATCAATGCACCAATTCCTTTGCCCAAGCCAAGTCCTTGCTTCACGTTCATGTCCTTCGTTACTCTGCAAGGGCCCCAGGGACCATGCCGTTTTTGGTTAGGATTTCAGTTGCCAACTCGAGATAATTTTGTGCCCCGATACTCGATGCGTCGTACAATAGAGCGGGCTTGCCATGGCTAGGAGCTTCAGAAAGTCGCACATTACGTGCTATCACCGTCCGACACGCCTTATCTTCAAAATGGCGGCGTACTTCATCAACAACCTGATTCGACAAGCGAAGTCGTGAATCGTACATCGTAAGAAGCACACCTTCGATATCTAACGACGGATTTGTTGTTCTACGCACAATGGAAATCGTATTTAGAAGTTGACCTAGGCCCTCGAGTGCGTAAAACTCACATTGAACGGGAACAAGAACTGAATCCGCTGCCGTCAATGAGTTGAGTGTTAGCAAGCCAAGAGACGGTGGGCAGTCTATCACTACAAAGTCATACTCATTCTTGATTTTCTCCAAAATCTTTTTCAAGAGATGCTCTCTACGTGGAACGTCTACAAGTTCGATTTCTGCTCCTACGAGATTAATATGCGATGGCACGAGGTCTAAGTATGGCATTTGCGTCTTGACCACAACGTTGTGGATGTCTAGACCGTTTACGAGAACTTCGTAAATCGTACGATCAAGCTGAGCAGTCTCAATTCCGTAACCGTGCGACGCATTTGCTTGTGGGTCGATGTCTACTAGAAGAACTCTCTGTTCTGCAGCTGCTAACGATGCGGCTAGATTCACAGATGTGGTTGTCTTGCCCACTCCGCCTTTTTGATTGGCTACCGCAATGATCTTGCCCATGCCGATTGAACTCCCTTGCCGCCACCTGAATAGTAGCGATGTTTGTATACTGAATTATGCTCGTTTCAGGAGCAGGAATACAAAGGTACGAACGCCTTGGCCTACTGAAAACTCTTGTTTCATGGGCGTTCCACGCTAACGGCCACCGGAAATGGACAATCGGATGTCCATGCCAACCTGGGTAGTGCTAAAACCCGGATTGGCTGCTCCGGCACTAAAATTCCCTTCATAGCGAAAAAAGGCCGAAGCCGTGACTCTGTTGCTAATTGTATACCGAGCCCGCGGTTCTATAATGATCTGAGTTGTTCCGTCAACAATCGAACCCTCTGGCCCCAAATAATTAGTAACATCGTATTGTGAACGAACATTCTGTCGGATCTGAGTGTTGAACGTAAACTCGATATCGTTTTTGAGGTCGAAACCAAGAAATTTCAGCGAGACACCCCTTCTCAGGTATGAGGCCTGAATCTGAATTTCGTGCGAGGTTTCTCGTGAAATTGTGCTACGTGAACTGGCATTGAGTCCGTGTGTTGTGGTAACACTATACCTAGCTGTGGCAGTTAACAAGCCATCGAGTTTACGTTCATCGAATGAGAGATTCAAACCAATAAGGGGCGTGAAGCCGGACTTCACTTGTTGGACTTCAATGATTCTGCCATTGTCATTGATACGAGCATTCTCGGTATAGGTGGATTGATACGCGTGCTCCAAAAAGATCCGCTGTGCGATTCCACGAAAGAATCCGATCTTTTCTATTCCATCCCAACGCAACGTCCAATTGAGAGCTGGCATCACTCGAGCAAGTTCTCCCGAGAACAATTGAAGCGACTCGAAACCTTCGCGGAATGAAGTCGCCAAAGCCTCTAAGAGCCGCGTGCTTCTACCAACTGTATCAGGATCGGCTTCGATTGCGGCCTTTCGTGGGTTGTACAGAGCAATTACGTTTTCTACGTTGTCTCCGAAGAGACCAAAGGGCATACCGGGGAAACTCATGAAGCTTCGCTCTGTCGTTTGACGTTTATTGATGTTAGTAAACGTTGGAATTCCTGCTGCATCAGTTACAACACGCTGATTGCGACTATAACCAACATCCGTACGCATGTTCAAATCGAGTGTAGCACCCGGCCATAGTGGACGGTTTGTCTGAAATTGAAAAGCTGATCTCTGATTATAATCATCTTGCATCACGGCACTGGCTGGTCTCACACCAGTAGTTGTTTCAAACCGTAAAAATGGGAACGAAGACGAAGACCTAAGAGCTAGTGTGCCGTGCGGATCAGGTATAAAACCAAGCTGATATGCCGCATTAGGTCCCCACATTGGATCGTTATCACGGAAGGTTAAGGTTCGGGCCCAAAGGTTTGTAATGCCCGTGCCGCCAAGTATGCCATTATTTATAGCAGCGTTTATCTGAGTGAACGTAAACGTGAAGTTCTCAAAGCCAAAGAATACGTCTTGAAGAACTGATCCAATATCTGATTCTCCCTTTTTCTGAGGGCCAAATATCTCGGCGCCAAACTGACGCCAACGAAACACGGGACTCAAGCGGAAGTTAGATGTATAACGAGCTGTGCGAACCACATCTCGTTGTGTTGGATCGGATTGCAAGGGGTCAAACAAGCTATAGACCACATTGTACGATCCCGTTGTTTCAAGGAGTCTGTTTAGCCCCCAAATATCCGGCAGTCGAGGGCGAATCGAGATTGTAACGGTTTGGGCAAAATTATTGTCGGTACCAAAATCAAATAATCGCCCATTGTTGAGGAACATCTGGTTGGTGAGTTCTGAACCAGTGCGTTGAACTCCGTTTTGATCAAGTTCATTGGGAACAAGAGTAGAGGCCGAAACCACCTTGTAGTCTATCACAGGACTTAAGAAACCGTTCTCGATAAGTCGCCAATTGAACCCCAACATTTTCTCTGCTAAGAACTCACGTACGATTGGACTCGGTTGAGTCAAAAACCGTGATTGTTCCGTTGTCCGAGCACGCGTCATTCCAACGTTTGCCGTAATGGTCTGTGGAAGGAAATTGATCTTCATATCCTTATATGACTTTAACGCCCACACATCGCTGAGAAATTTTAGGGGGCTTGCATCATACTTTGCGGGTAAGGTTACTGCGTAATCAAGGCGGAATCGCCATCTCCAGTTAAATCGCTGTTCAACAACTTGTGAACGCTCAAATTCTTGTGCGTACGAATAGTTGAACGTTAGTTTGTTGAAGGTATCGTCGATATACCAATTCTTTGTTGGAATGCCAAGACGCATACCTGTTATAGCCCATTGATCCTGAACACGTACACGTTGTGAACGAGCACGTACACTGTTGGCAACGTTATCAGCCGCTTGTTGTGTGCCTCCTGAGGCAAGGGTGTCGGCTGCCGCAACGGAGGCAGCAGCCTCTAACTCGACATCGTTTTGTGCCTGATATTTTGGCGTTTCTGCCAATTCAGTGTGGGTGTAGGTAATCGGAATTCGTGTCTCTTTCATTTCCTTGGGAAGGAACTTCTCCATGGCGAGCTGAAGAGTTGCATTCCAAGAAGTAGCTTCCAAACGATTACCAAACCGTTCTTCGAGTCGGTGGTAATTCGGTGTAGTGTGATTAATCGAAGCTGTTATATCTCCGACGTCAGCAAGCTTCAATGTTGCGTTTGCTATTCCTGCCCAATCATTGTCATTTATGGCTTCTACTACACGAAGCTCATCAACCCACATGGTGGTAGATAACTCGTTTGGATAACGTTCCGCAGGATTGGCTACACCAAAGCCGAAAAATGAAACCCGCGTCATAATAGGATTACCCTTAATCGCGAAGAAGCCATCTGGATCTCCTGGTACTGAGAATTCCTGTCTGTCATTGGTGCGATTTGGATCTCGAAGTTCCTTAATCGCGGTTAAATCGGCAATGTTTATCTGGATATCCTGCCAGCCCCGTAGTAGAGGCCTTCGATACTCATAGTAGTTGGCAGAGTCTACACCATAACGTATGAAGCAGTACGCTGGTGGCGTTGCCCCGGGAGCAAGACTAGCCGGCATAGTGTTGTCGCCATGAATAAAGAAGGCAACCTTTTTGTAAAAGAACAAATCCCATGGCCTAAAATTCCGTGCAGCAAATCGTTCCTCGCCATAACGCAGATTCCTTGCCTTAATCACCAACGATTGTTCGTTTAGGAACAACTGTTGATATGGATCTGGATTATTCAATTGTTGAGGTGGAAGTACGCCAGGCGGCATGGTATAGAAGTCCGGAGCACTTTGATTCTCCTCACGGTTAACATAGGCCACTTGTAAGACCGAATCGTCCTGAGCTACGTTGGGTTCAAACTGGTGATTGCGAAGCCAGTACGATCCAACTACTCCCCAATCAGCAATGGAAACCTTAACAATGCCACCACGAAAATGCACACGAGCATACTGGATATTCGTAAAAAGTGGATTGCCTACAATAACGTTGGGCCGTCGCACTGGTATGCGAAACTGATACCAACCTGCTGCAGGGTTGCCGCCTACAATTTGTGGGTTGGTTGACGGATTTGGATTTAGCTGGACTTCATACCTGAAATAGCTGTTGTCTAATGTAATTGTTTGGCCGTTGTTCTTGTTTAGGATTTCAGTATCTGGAAATTGTCCAAGCTCCGATTGAGTTGCATTGCCTTCATAGTTATTGTATTTGTCGAATTGAGCTTCGGTTTGGTTTTGACGGTCCGCGGTAAAGTCGAAGAAGTAGTCATCTCTCGCTGGATCGGTCTCTCGGTTGAGCGGATCGGCATATGTGAACTTTTCATTCTGATTTGTTGTTGTATCTATACCCCTATCTTCTCCCGTGTCCATCAAGTTGTTTGCAATAGGAAGATCTTCCGTGTTCAACCGCTGATTTGGAATTACATCTTCGCTAATCTGTCCGAGATCAATGTACATACGAGATCCTGGCTCATATGCGTCTATGCGCATCATAATTTCGATGAAGTCAATGTTGTCGTTATCAAAGTTCGTGTTGAACGGAGACAACAAGCGCATTAAACCACCCCAAATGCGGTCTTTATTTTCATTGAGATACCCTTGCGTTTTTGAACGTACATCGAGAGAATCAGGGTCGAACCACCGTGGGTTCTTTCCATCTAAAAACTCTGGATTGGGATTGTAAATACCGCGTTCATTCGGGTCGAATGCAAGCCTGATGGGATTAATATTTGTCCTACCCTGCACTCGTGCACGATTCGGATAGACATCAGCCTGAGGAACGTCTGGGACAAATTTCTGATACCATAATGTTTTGCCTTTGAACTTCACGGCCGTGGTATCATGATCCCACAGGGTTGAGTCCTTCGACGCAGACGTGTGGGTCCAAACTGTAGGCGTGAGACCAAACGACAAATACCGTCTTGCACTTTCAAAGTCATCAACATAGGCCACAGATTTACCAGCGTCACTCGCAACGGTAGAAAGGCGCTTGTTCGGTGTTGGTGAAACCATGGCCCATTCACCAGAGAACGTAAAACTCGACTTTTCCTTTGTGTCCAATCCTGGAAGTGCATCTAGGGCTCGGGTCAGCCACGGGAGTTCTGCATTAAATTTTGCATCAAACCCCATCATGAAATTAGAGTTTGGCTCTTGGCCAGGGAGTACGCGGTCGATGATTGCTGCCTGATCGTAATTCATCAACGTCATCCCTATCGAGCCATTCATCCTTCGCTTGTTGAACAAAATCATGTCCGCTCGCAAACCAAGCAAGGTCTTCGTTGTAAGGTTGAAAATATCATTCTTCTCAAACTCGATGTTGAGATTCGCATTGGGTAATGTTGCTCGCGCATTCAGTAGTGAAAGTGTGCCAGAAGTATAATCAACCGTATAGTCTACTCCTTCGCGAAGAGCAGCTCCATCAAGAGTTACCCGAACACTTCCTGGTGCCAATTGATACGCAAGTGGGATCCTGTTACCCGAAGCGGTTCCAAGAGCTTCCCCTACAATGAGGAATCGGTCCTTTGCTGTAACGAGTCGGGCTGCTTGGTCTGTTGTATCATACACCTCATTAAAGACATATTGTTCGGCTAGTTGAGCGTTGCCTCGTGAGGTAAAATATTCTCGCAGGCCCTCGCGGAAGGGTTCTAGGCTCGGGAAAATAATTTCGCCACGCATGCTGTTGAATATTGGCGGGCGTGCATCGAAAATACCGTCGGGCGGCGCTGCCCCCGTCCCGTTGTTCACTTGGTCGATGCGAAATATTGTTGGAATTTTATCTGGAGCCCCTTCAAGTACATCCGTCGAGTCGTTTGTGGAACGGTAGTACCACATACCGATCTTCGCGTCCTGTGGATTGACGTTTGCAACGCCGATGTTGTAGATATTTTTCATGAGCCTCTTCCACAAAACCCGAAAGCCCGGTTGCATTTGTGGGCGTGCAATGAGTTTGAGGATGAGGGTGTCCTTTTCTCCAACTGTTGTGGTAAGTGTACCATGGTAAAAGTCGTCTTCTACCGCCGTGGTTGGTCCATCGGTGCGATAGGCAACGGCATAATATCGGTCCGAACGAAGATTCAGAATAGTAATCATCCCAAGATTGAGATCAATTTCATACCGTCTGGTATCGAGACGAGTGAACCTACCTCGTTCCACCGTACCGGCCTTAATCTCAGCGCTTTTTAAGGCGGCCGGGTAAGTCTCACCGAGTCTGCCTCTGATGGGAACAATATCTGCAAATGCCACAGCTTCGTTGGCCTGCACTTCTTTCAAATCGGTGGTTGATTCCCATACTTCGATCTCTTTCACAACCAGTGAGGCCCCATCAGGAGGAAGAACTGGTGTAGCAGATTTGAAGTATGAGCGCCACACTGCAGCATAGGCCGTATCGAGGAAGAAGTGATTCCGTGTATAATCATAGGCCCTTACCGTTACCATCGTACGGGAGGAACCACCACGAGCATTGATGAATACTCGCTCACCTCGCCTTTGTGAGGCAATGGTTTTGAGGTAGAGCGGACCAAATTGGAAGTCAGCACGTACACCAAAGAGGGTTTGTCCACCACCAATAAGTGTACTCTGTGTTTCGAGATTAACGTTTCCGAATTCAACGCGTTTGATAATGTCGTCGTCGTACCCTTCGTATCCAATTTTAAATCTGTTGTTAAATTCAAATTGATTGAGCGTATTCCAATCAACATTCATCCTGAACTTATCGCCAATTCTACCACTAACGTTTACTTGAATATTCTGATTGAAAATGGGTGCAGACTGGGTTTGACCAAGAACAGAGGCCGTACCCAGACGTTGCGTGTCCCACCTCCAACCAACTTGCACGTTTACCTCGCCGTTGACATTTATCGAGACCTCTGGCTTACCGAAGATTCCGAAAATGGCGTTTTGTGGAAGTGGAATCGTAATATTCGTAGCCTGATCTATAAGGTTTGTCAGCTCCGTGGAAGTCATCGGCTTCTTCATTTCATACGCCAAAAGTGACGAGTCCCTAAGCTTCTTCCCCAACTGCTCACGGCGCTCTGTCAGATAATCATCCATTGTAATCGGCACAAGCGTGCCTACCTCAACACCATCGAGTGTTTCTGTCAAGGTAATTCTGCTCAACAACGAGTCAACCGACCCTCGAGACAGATAACCCTTAGGTATCGGGATGGTACGATCTCGGCGTTGGGCCGAAGAGCTGGAATTCCGGTTAATGCGAGTTGAGGGATAATACCAGGGCAGGTCCGTGTTCGTTGGGTCGCCTGAATCATACCGATCAGGTGGTTTTGGGATGGTGCTATCCTGCAGGATTGGGAAAATCGCCGTAGCAAGCAAGCTGGCCGCCTGGAGAACACAGGCGCTATGAAGGGGCTCCCCCTCCACGCATCGAGGGGCGGTAGAATACGCATAACCCGTAAAGGTGACCATGCAAGAGCACGTCACCATTAAAAAGGCCGGCAAAGATGTTCGTTGAAAAACGTCGAACAAGCTGACAGCTCACCTATGGGGGTAAACAAATTGAGACGGCAATCTAGTAGAGCTAGATGCATTCATTGTACCAAATGGTGAGTATACACCCTCTGCATGTGAGTTTTTGATGTACAAAGATACATCGTGGGTTAGTTTTGTCCTTCGCACGTACTTACCGCCAACCTATTGCAATCGGCATGACGAAACGCTACACCCTTACCCTTCTGCTCTGTTTCTCCTCCATTCTTACGGTTTCGGCCGAGGATTTTTCGGACTATGTTCAGTTGGGACCGAAACAAGTCGCGGCGTTTATGCCTTCGGAGACTCGCTCGATTATCAATTTGAGTGGGTCTTGGCAACGAATGAACGACGGTGTTCCGATTGAAAACGTTGTTGTTCCTGGATCCATAGAGTCCTCTTCGCAAGTCATGCTCAGGCGCACGATTCGCATCGAGAATGCCACGTTAACGAGCAATACCTGGCACCTACAATTGTTGGGTGTAGTAGATGAACTTGAACTTCGGGTTAATGGACGCTTTGTTATGCGTTATCCAGGAGGCATGGTTCCGTTCTCGATTCGTATTCCTGACCGCATCCTTATACCCGGTACAAACACAATCGAGCTGGTAATTGATCCGGTAAGTGAACTAACGTCGCACGTAGAGCGGAATGCTCGTGCTGCCCGAACTCGACGAATGGGGCTATTGCGTGAAGTGTTCTTAGTTGGAACTCCTCACGTCTGGACGAATGATGTGCGTGCACGAACGTCAATGTCTGGCACTACAGGTTCGATTAGTATCAAGGCAACGGTTGTTGGCGGCACGGTAGAGCGATTACTAGGATCAATTGGCGGAGGTGATGCCCTTTCACAGGGGAAAGCCACGGTAAACGTAGAAGCTATGATCCGTCAACGTGATGGAGGCAACATCCTAGCTCGGTCTGGCACATCAACCATTGCGATAGAGCGTTCACGTCAGCAAACGATGTCTTTCCAGATGTCTGTCCCTAACGTGAAACCCTGGAGTGTGTCCTCTCCAGAACTCTATGACCTTGTTGTGAAAATTGAACGAGAAGGGCAACTCGTTGATATCTACGAGACTCCAATCGGATTCAGAACCGTGGCTGTGAACACAACAGATGGTGGACGCCAGATCTCTATTAACGACAACATCGTTCCGATATATGCCGTGGACTATATCGAGGATTATCCAAACCGTGGTCCATCTATGTCCTACAGACAGATGGAAATGGACGTTGCATTGATGAAGACGCTAGGCGTAAACGTGGTTCGTACACGAAATGGAAGTCCACACCCATACTTCCTGAGCTTGTGTGATCGTTATGGCTTAATGGTTATGGCAGAACTGCCAACGGCAGATGTCCCATCTGATATGATAGCACAAGAGGAACTGCGTGCTAGGTATCATAACGCTTCGGAACGATCAATCGCCTATCTCGACTCTCATCCATCTGTTATTGCGATTGGACTCAGCCACGGCCTCGAGGAGGGCTCTGACGCCGTTGCCCAATACCATGCTGATCTTGCTCAACTGTACAGACGTCTTTCTTCAAAAATGCTCTTCAAGGTTGTTTCTGCGGGGCTCTACAACAAAACGAGCGAAGGGGGCTTCGATATTATTGTTGTTTCGTTCTCAGCAACACAGGACCGGGCACGATTTGACCAGATTGTTCATGCATTGCCTAAGACGTTCCGTTCAGCTGCTGTGCTTACAGAATTTGGCTCTCGCCTATCACCTGGCAATACAAATGGTTTCAGTGATCCACTCTCGAACGAAGCACAGGCACAGGTGATACGTGATTGTTTCCGTGCTTCGATAGGCGCCGGCCTTGCAGGAGTGATGATCTGGTCATTTAACGACTTCACTCTTGAACGCCCTACAATGCTGGTAGATCACTACGATGCGTACGTATGCACATCTGGTTTGGTAGATGTTTGGAGACAGCCAAGAATATCATTTGCTATGGTAAAATCGTTGATCAACGATGAGAAGGAACCCCTTTTGCAGGCTCGCGATGCCTCGTTTGACACACCTTTGGTGTTTATTGCTTCGGGCATTGTGTTGGCCTTGTTAATGACGTTCCTCATTAACAGATCTCGCAGATTCCGCGAATATCTGCTGCGAGCGATTGCTCGTCCATATAATTTTTACGCCGATATCAGAGACCAACGAATACTTTCCTCCGTTCAAACATCGTTTCTTGGAATTGTTATCGCCAGCTGCGCTGGACTTGTAATCTCGTCTTTGCTCTACTACGTTCGAGTAGATGCCGAGATCGAATATTTGATGCACATTCTTGTTCCGTCAAATTTCATATATGAGATCATACGTTTCGTTTCCTGGCGCCCTGCGCTGGCTGTGCCACTTTGGTCGGGTTTTGTGATGGGCATGTTCCTGCTTGTTGCCTTGATCCTTCGAATTGGAGCAATGTTTATAAAAGGCAGGATTTATTTCCGTGACACGTTAACAATCGTAGTATGGTCGTCTCTTCCTCTGGTTGTACTGCTTCCGATAGGCGTGGCCCTGTACCAAGCATTGAGCGCCGATGCACTCTCAGTCTGGGTTCCAATTCTGATCATGGCGCTGGCTTTTTGGTCGTTAATGCGGACGCTGCGTGCTACCTCAGTTGTGTTTGACGTACCTACAACACTTGTGTATTCAATCGGCCTTGGCTTTGTGCTTGCAGGTGTTGTTGCCGTACTGATTTCGTGGAACGCATCATATGACGCGTTTTCATTCATTCGCTTCTACTTCTCCGTCGTGTCCGCATAAAGGGTGAAATGACTCTTATCATCGCGTCGGAACTTAGTGACCTCAACGAACGAGAGCGCGCAATCTTGCGTGCCATCGTCCACCTCTTTATTCTCCATGCAACGCCCGTAGGTTCCAGAGTAGTCTCAACTTACTTGGAGAATACTCTTCCACTTAGTCCAGCCACCATTCGCAATACGATGGCCGACCTTGAGAAACGTGAATATATAACGCATCCTCATACGTCTGCGGGCCGCATGCCCACAGATCGCGGATATCGCTTCTATGTAGACTCGCTTGAGGGCACTACGGAGATAACGCCAGTAGTCTCGGAACGAGCCGCGTCAGACCTTCTTTCTATCCCTCGCGAGAGTGTCATGCGTGATGCCACGAGAATTCTCGGGTCACTTACGAGGCACCTAGCACTCCTCCAGCTACCTCTATTGCGTGAAGCACTCGTTCAACGTGTGGAGATTATTCCACTTTCAACCGAGAGGTTTCTCGTGGTGATCGCACTAGATAGTGAAATCGTTCGAACGTTAACGCTCGAGAGTCGCGACGTTGTAGAGAGTGGTGCCATTGAGGCAGTTAGCAGACACCTTAACGAACGCCTTGCCGGCAAACCATTAAGCAATGTTGCAATTGTATTGCCCGATGTATTGGGATCAGTTGATATTCATGCACCCACGCTCCTACGGCTTTTTGTTGAACAGGTTGGAAATCTCATCGCATCGGAGCCAAGTGGAAGTGTGCATGTTTCTGGTGCACAAAATCTACTTTCTCAACCAGAATTTGAAGCTCCTGAACGGCTACGAAGTGTAATCGAACTCGTTGAGAACGAAGACGTCATCGTACACCTGTTAAGTACTACCGCCGAAATTGGCAAAGTCTCCATTAAAATTGGGAATGAGCTCTCCCATGCCGATATGGTGGATTACAGCCTTATTAGCACAAAGTACCGCGCTGGCCACGCCACAGGCTCGCTGGGAATCATTGGACCTCGGCGTATGGACTACGGCCGGATGATCTCAATCGTTCAGTTAATGTCTAAGCTACTTACCAGAACCCTCGGCGACGGTACACCATAGAGGCTCGTTCTTCGTCACTGCCCACCGCGATTACAATTCAACGATACTCACCGTATTCAATCCAAAAGCAATGAACAACGAAACGATAGAACAAAACGAAGATGTGCCATTCAATGAACAACTAGAGTTGCTTCAACGAGAAGTTGACGAATGGAAGGACACGGCAACTCGCAGGGCTGCAGATTACGCGAATCTCCAACGGCGTACCCAGATTGAACGCATGGAATTGATAGCACATGCTTCAGAATCAGTGATAACTCGAATGCTTCCTGTGTTGGATGATTTACACGCTGCTGTAGACTCTTCTAGAACATCGTCTGATGTGGCAGCCCTAAGAACGGGCATTGAAATGATCTATGTAAAGGCACTGAAAATATTTGAAGATGCTGGCGTTGGCATTATTGATGCAGATCCAGGTCAGCCTTTCAGCGTTCAATATCATGAAGCCCTAATGCACAGTCCATCAGAGTATCCAGAGGGACACATTATCCAAGGTGTACAACGAGGATACCAATTGCACAACAAAGTACTTCGGCACGCTAAAGTGATTACTTCAGCCGGATTGCCATCTCACACGGACGATTTGGAGGGTAAGCAATGAGCCAACATGATTACTACCAAGTCTTAGGTGTACAAAAGAGTGCCAGTGCCGACGAAATCAAGTCTGCCTATCGCAAGATGGCTATGCAGTATCATCCGGACAGAAACCCGGACAACGCAGATGCAGAGTCTAAGTTCAAAGAGGCCGCAGAGGCCTATGAAGTTCTCAGCGATACCGATAAGCGCGCCCGTTTTGATCAGCATGGTCACGCTGGTCTACGAGGTGGACAAGACTACCATCAATATTCTAATATCAACGATATTTTCAGTGCTTTTGGCGACATCTTTGGTCAATCGATTTTCGGTGACATGTTTGGTCAGCAACAACGGGGTGGCCGTCGTAGAAGTCAACGCGAACCAGGGGCCGATCTCCGCGTTCGTATGCCTCTAACTCTTGAAGAAATCGCTGCCGGAGTAGAGCGCACGATCAAGCTCCGACATTGGAAGTCATGTACGTCATGTTCCGGAACTGGTGCTAAGGACGCCTCCGGATACAGCACGTGCAGCTCATGCGAGGGAACGGGTGAATTGCGCCAAGTCTCCCGGAGTGTGTTTGGACAATTCATCAATATCGCCCCTTGCACCTCCTGCGGCGGTACGGGAGAGATCATCAAATCACCATGCGAAACATGCGAAGGTGAAGGCAGAGTTGAAGGTGAAACCACTGTAAAAGTCACGATTCCAGCCGGTGTACACACAGGGAACTATCTAACAGTTACTGGTAAGGGGCATGCAGGGCGTAGAGGAGGTGAGTCTGGCGACGCTGTAGTTGTTATTGAGGAGGCGGAACACGTCGTTTTTGAACGTGATGAGGACAACGTGTATATCAGTCTTGTGGTAGACTTCCCTACCGCGTCACTTGGAGGTGATGCTACTGTGCCTACTCTATTTGGAGAATCCGTCCTAAAGATTGAACCAGGCACTCAACCAGGCTCTACATTACGAATGAAGGGCAAGGGGATACCGCATCTCAATTCAAAAGGTAGTGGCGATCAATTTATACGGTTTAACGTCTACGTTCCAACAAAACTTTCATCCAAGGAAAAGTTGGTTCTCAAGGATCTAAAGGATAGCGAACATTTCACACCAAAGGATCAGGGCGACGGATCCCATTTCTTTGACAAAATCAAGGAAGCGTTCTCATAGGTGATGGGGCGCTTTATTGCAAGCCCCCTATGAAACAATATATCAGTGCCATCCAACGGCATCTCAACATCACACGGTCTGAAGCAGTAGCTATAAGTTTTATAGCGTCCGTGATAACAATCGGCACGGTGGGATCATCATTCTGGCCCTCACATGATCTTCATGAACATGCTACGGGTGAACGTATTGGACAGATACTCGACTCGTTGGCAACTGAACGTACAGATACCACCACAGCGGTTGAGAACACTCTTTCAGAACCGGTTAGGTCCAATAATGCCCCAACTCCTAAAACAACGCGTCGGATAGACATCAATACGGCCACGCTGGTTCAATTGCAAACGCTCCCTGGAATAGGCCCTGCGATGGCCAAACGAATCCTTGAGGCACGCAAGAACAGACGATTCTTGTGTTCGGAGGACCTACTCCTTGTGAAGGGAATCGGAGAGAAGAAGTTCAACAAACTTCTACCTTTCGTCAAGGTGCCGTAACTTCAGCCCCATGCGAGTTATTATCTATTTCCACCCCCAAAGAACTATCGTCAGTAGATGGGTAATGGATGCAGGCGTTCCAACACTGACGTTGTATCAGGAAGTGGGAACGGAAGTTCCACTCTCCAACGTCATCAGCTCCAGTGATGACGTTACTGCTGTGATTCACAGTTCAAATGTTGTTCTTCATTCGTATCCAATCGATCCAGAAGAAGACCTCGCCGAGCGTAGAACATTTGAGATAGCTACGTGCCTGCCCCATCTTCATGCGGATGATGATGTTGTGCTGGATGTATCAATGGCCGCACTTCTTCACAAAACCCAATGGCAAGGACTCCTTGTGTTTGGAGGTGGTAAAACAAAGTGTTTGCTTGAGAGTTTGACCGGACGTTATACAATTGTACCGGACATTCTGCTAGACGTACAAGCAGCCCTCGCAACAGTTCCTGTGCAAGCATCACCCTGGGTGTTGATTGGCAAACGAGGCGCTACGTGGTATCGGGTCTTAATCGGTGTTGATCATACGTTGCAATATCTCGACACGTACCTGGCAGAGCCAACACTCTCTGCAGGCGAAGTGGTTCGAGACGCTGTGCTTGAGTTGCGTGCTGCTACAGGTGCGTTTATTGAACGCGTCTTACTTTTTGGGGACGGACTCACCAAATCCACGTTTGAAGACATCAAAGAAACCGTGCTACATTCGGGCATTGAAGCTGGCAGACTTCAACCATTTCGTACCGTTCGAGCAGAAATCGACCCAGAAACAAAGGCCAAGATCGTGTCCAAGTCTCACCTCCTTGGACCTCTTGTAGGTGCTGCATTGTTAACCGTTCCCACTGAAGTGTAACGTGCGCGTCATAAGCGGAACGTTCAAGGGCAAAACAATTCCGTCGCCTCCAGGCAACGCAACTCGTCCAACTGCAGACATCATCAAAGAGAGCATCTTTAGTGTTCTCGAACACCATACCACTATCGAGTCTAGCATCGTTCTCGATCTCTGCGCAGGCACAGGCCAGATGAGCTGGGAGGCATTAAGCAGAGGCGCTCAACATGCAACCTTAGTGGATGCTTCTGTTATTATGTGCAAACATCTTCGGCAGGTGGCGCAGGAATTCGGTGTTAACGAACGCGTAACAATTATCCGTTCTGAGGCCACAGCATTTGCCATTCACGGTCAGACCAGAGATGCCAACATCATATTCATCGATCCTCCATACGCTTTAAAATTGTGTAATACGATTGCACTTTCGCTCTCTACATCTCCCATCAGATTGGTGGGCACTATTGGTGTTTTTGAGCACGGCGATCAGGAGGCGATGCTTGACCTGCCAAAAACTACTACCCTATGGCATCGAGAACGGGGAGGCACAGTTGTTGATATACTGCGCTATGACAGCCCCTTACCGTAATTTGCGCCTATGTCAAAGCACGCCATGTATCCGGGATCATTCGATCCCATCACGAACGGTCACGTAGACGTGATCGAACGTGCAGCCCAAATGTTCGAAACCGTTACGGTTGTAGTGGCCAAGAATAGTAAAAAGACTCCGCTTTTTGATGAGACAGAACGTCTCGAAATGGCGGCCGCTTCGCTCGTCCATCTGCCTAATGTACGCGCAACGGTCCATGCTGGCCTTGTGGTAGATTTTGCCCGAGAGAATGGTGTTGATGTAATTGTTCGCGGATTGCGTGCCGTGAGCGATTTTGAATATGAGTTTCAGATCGCTATGATGAATCGCAAGCTTCAACCTGACGTATCAACGATTTTCCTGATGCCTCATGAGCGATACACCTACCTCAATTCTAGCATCATTAGAGAGCTGGGTAGATACGAGCAAGATTTGTCTGAATTTGTTCCTCATATCGTTGCAGAACGCATGAGAAGGAAGTTCTCATGAAGGTTCACATCTTAACACTTGGATGCAGCAAGAATACCGTTGATAGCGAGATATTAGCTGGGCATCTAGCATCCAACCAAATGGAGTTGGCTACATCCGCTGAGGACGCAGACACGGTAATTATCAATACCTGCGGCTTTATTGATGCAGCTAAAGAAGAAAGTGTAAATACGATTCTTGAAGCTGCACAAATGAAACGCGAGGGTTCATTGCAGCGCCTTGTTGTAGCTGGATGTTTGTCCGAGAGATATGGGGATGAACTTCGTGCTGAGATACCTGAAGTAGATCACTTCTTTGGAACCGAGGCGTACGAACAGATTATCAAAGCACTTTCTCCTAATCTTAAGTACTCTCTATTGGGAGAGCGAATTCTCTCTACACCTCAACATTTTGCCTATTTGAAGATATCGGAGGGTTGCGACAACCCATGTTCGTTCTGTGCTATTCCGATCATGCGTGGTACACATCGAAGCACACCGATAGAGACACTCGTTTCAAATGCAAGGGGCTTAGTGGCTCAAGGCGTAAAAGAGATCGTTTTAGTTGCTCAGGATCTAACGTATTACGGCCTTGATGTGTATGGAGATCGGAAACTAGCCGATTTACTTCGTGCGTTAGCAGATGATAGTGGCGCCGAATGGATACGCTGTATGTATGCCTATCCTGCCAAGTTTCCCCTTGATATTTTGCCTGTGATTCGCGAAAAAAGGAATATTTGTTCGTATCTCGATATGCCCCTTCAGCATGCCTCCACAAATGTTCTAAAAAACATGCGCAGGGGTATTACGCGTCGTGCTACGGAAGAGCTGTTGGATACTATTAGGCAGTCTGTGCCAGACATTACCTTACGAAGCACATTCATTGTTGGCTATCCTAGTGAAACCGATGCCGACGTAGATGAGCTTATGGAGTTTTTGGAGAAGCAACAGCTCGACAGGGTTGGTGTTTTCCAGTATTCACAAGAAGACGACACCTATGCGTACATACTTGGAGATCCAATCCCGCCTGAGATTAAACAGTCTCGAACAGAGCGAGTTATGGAGCTTCAGGCTGAAATATCACTTGCCAAGAATCTTCGCAAGGTGGGGTCTGTCCAGCGCGTTTTGATTGAGGAAATAGTAGACGGGGAATTCCGAGGGCGTACGGAGTCTGATGCACCAGAAGTAGACAATGATGTTTATATTCGCAGCGAAAATCACATCGAATGCGGGTCGTTCGTTGATGTTATTATCGAAGACGCCGAAGAATTCGATCTCTTTGGCAGCACAAACTAAAATTTCAGATTGTATCTTTCATGCGTAATACCATGAAAACGTTCCTTTCAATTATTGGTTGTTTTCTGCTTGCCATAACAATTGTTTCGGCGCAGAAGGTTGAAATCAACCTTTTAACAAACTAGATGTTTGGTGCTTCTACCGACTATTTTACGAATAGTGGTAGATATGGAGAACTTCACATTGTATGCCCATGGTCTTCAGTGGTCTCGGATTCTACTTCGGAACTGGTGGTGGGTATGTTGCATCTACGGCTATTCAGCTATTGCAATTCAGTATCGGTGGTGGCTTAGTCTTTAAGCTCTAACCGTTAATGTCTGTAGTGGCGCAAAAGCAACAATGCCAGTGAGCCACTTGCGAACGTCATAATGGTCAATAGAACGGCGATACCAACATGCGTGGTATCGCCGTTTAACGTTGTATACCATTGAATCACAGCACGCCAGGTAAACGTTAGTGTGAAGACAGCCGTTGCCGATAAACTAGCGGGCTGCGTCCACAGCCGGCCCTGACGGTGTAGTACACCCATAACCATCATAAGACTTCCAAACAACCCACCATTAAGGAGAGACGAAGCACTTGTCTCACCTGTTAGTATAAAGCCTAGGGCGCCGCAACAGACGAGAAATAGACCATAGGCGAACAAAAGGACACCTAGTCTCTTATGCATCGTCTTGCCCTATGCAGCGTCCGTCTACCATCTGTATAACACGGTGAACTCGTTGTGCAAGTTCAGCACTATGAGTTGCAATCACACACGCTACATTATGCGAACTCTGCAGTCCAAGGATAAGCTCGATAACAGCATCTGCATTTTCAGTATCCAGATTTCCAGTTGGTTCGTCCGCAAATAAAATCGCGGGTTTATTCACAAGAGCTCGCGCAATCGCAATTCGTTGTTGCTCGCCCCCTGACAACTCAGAAGGCAGATGATCTGCCCTATGCTCCATAGCGATCTGTTCCAACAATGCGTGAGCTTTATCCGAAGCTTCTGCGTTTGAAATTCCAGCGATTAATGCAGGCATCGCAACATTCTCAACGGCAGTAAACTCTGGCAATAGATGGTGAAACTGAAAAACCATGCCGATATGCGAATTACGCAACATTGCTAAATCTCGCTGCGAGAGTGCGGATACTAACGAATACGATCCCTCAACATGATACTCAATGGAACCACGATCTGCCTCATCAAGCGATGCAAGTATGTGCAGCAACGTACTTTTCCCAGCACCGCTAGGTCCTACGAGTGCAATGGCCTCGCCAGGTAACACGCTCAAGGATGCGCCACGCAGTACTTCTGTGTCTGCCTGGCCTAACCGACGATAGGACTTATGGAGCCCTGTAGCTACAAGAATCGGCATAGCGGCAGTGACGTTAAAACTGAGAGAGCATACGAATGTCATTCTCATACAAGAGACGAATATCATCGATACCTGTGAGCATGAGAACCACACGTTCTACACCAAAGCCAAAGGCAAACCCAGAATATTCTTCTGGATCTATTCCGCATGACCGCAATACATTGGGATGAACCATCCCAGCACCACAAATCTCTAACCAGCCAGAATGTTTGCAGATTCTACAGCCATCACCTTTACAGAGGAAGCACGACATATCAATCTCGCAACTGGGCTCTGTGAATGGGAAGTACGATGTACGAAATCGGAACTCTGCATTCTCATCATAGAAGCGGCGAGCGAAGGCCATGATGGTTCCTTTTAGATCGGCCATACTCACACCCTTGTCGATGTACAGACCTTCTATTTGATGGAACTCTGCCAAAGAGCGGGCACTCACTGCCTCGTTACGGTAGACCCTACCCGGCATGATGCAACGAATCGGAGGCTTCATGTTCTCCATAACCCGCACCTGTACGCTTGATGTGTGTGTGCGAAGAAGAAGATCGGCGCGAGTTGGATCATCAATGAAGAACGTATCCTGCATATCACGCGCAGGATGGTCTGCAGCAAAATTCAGTTTCCCGAAGTTATGCGTGTCATCTTCAACGTCTGGTCCTTCAGCAACTTCAAATCCCATAGACATGAAGATCTCAACCAAGCGGTCTACTGTCTGTGTAATCGGATGAACAGAGCCCCTTCTTTGTCCACGAGGCGGTAGCGTAAGGTCCAACTGTGCCTGAGCAACTTTAGCGCCATACGCAGTCTTCGCTTCTGTATACCATTGTTCCACAAAGGAACGTAGTTCATTGAGCACCTTCCCCACGAGTGGCTTGTCTTCTTTAGGTACTGTTCGCAAATTTTCTACAAGGGCCTGCAGAGAGCCCTTTTTAACCATGTGTGCCAAACGGAACCGTTCGAGTGAATCAGCAGAATCAATGGTAGAAATCTGAGACTCAATCTCGGTACGTAGCAAAGCAATTTCGTCGATGAGATTCATAGTGCAAATGTACGGATAGCAAAACAGCGGTGACGACACATGTCATCACCGCCGTAATATATTGACGAATCTGGTATGGGGCTAGACGGACTTTGCTATTGTAGCAAACACTTCCGGATGGTTCATGGCGATGTCTGCAAGTACCTTACGATTGATCGTAATATTCTTGTTTTTCAGGCCAAACATCAGGCGCGAATATGTTGTACCGTTTATGCGAGCCGCAGCATTGATGCGGATGATCCACAACGAGCGGAACGTACGCTTTTTGTTACGACGGTCACGATATGCGTATTGCAGACCCTTTTCGACGTGGTGCTTTGCAATCGTCCAAACTTTTGATCGAGCGCCCCAGTAGCCCTTTGCGAGCTTGTAGTACTTCTTCTTCCGCTGGTGCGCCGCTACTTTATTGACACTACGTGGCATGTCAAAACTCCTTGAGGTTTGTCGTCAGGAGAACGGCTGTATCCCTGATCGACAGTGAAAAAAAATATCTCTGATCAGCGAAGAGCCAAACAGTGCAATACATTCGGCATATCTGCCGGGTGTACTAGCGTGTCCTGACGGAGGTGACGCTTGCGCTTGCGGTTCTTACTGGTGAGAATGTGGCTACGACCAGCTTTTTGACGCTTAATCGCTCCAGAACCGGTCACTTTGAATCGCTTCTTAGCACCGGAATTTGTCTTCATCTTCGGCATCGTCCTACTCCTGAACTGATTGTTTGTCTTCTTCTTCTTCTTCTTTTTGATTTTCAGCTGGCTTTTCAGCTGGCTTTTCAGCTGGCTTTGATTGGGCAGTTGCTGATGCTGGTTTTGGCTCTTTCTTTTTTACCGGCTTCTTGATATCTGGCGCGAGCATTACACCAAGAAACCGCCCTTCCATTCGCATCGGCTGATCAACCTTTGACACTTCAGCAAGTGCATCAATGAATCGTTGGAGGAGCACTTCACCAAGTTCTCTGTGAAGAATTTCACGCCCCTTAAACATCACTGTTGCTTTTACCTTGTGGCCTTCCGAAAGAAATTCATGGGCATGACGAGTTTTAAAATCAAAATCGTGCGTGTCTGTACCAGCTTTGAACCGAACTTCCTTGAGCGTAGTTGTTACCTGCGATTTTTTCTGCTGCTTGTCTCGCTTCGTCTGCTCGTAAATGAACTTCCCATAGTCGATGATTTTACACACCGGTGGATTTGCCTGTGGTGCTATCTCTACAAGATCGGCTTCACGCTCTAAGGCTATACGTAACGCTTCTCGGCGTGCCATAACGCCCATCGGGGCGCCTTGTGCGTCAACTACTCGGAGTTCAGGTGCGCTGATCTCGTCGTTGATCTTGTGTTTACGTTGGGGTTCCTGACGCGGACCTTGCGGCGGAATGTACGGACGCCTCAAAAGGACCTTCGGTTATAGTGAATGAAATTCTTGGAAAGAACGCAAATATAGGGGTTAAAGGGGGTTACGTCCAAACCTTCGTAATTTTCTGGTCTTATCAACGTCTAGTGCAACCATGATCGACAAATCCGACGTCCTCGACTCTATTGAACAGGCCGAAAAACGCTCTCCGGCCATCCCACCGCAAATGCCGGTACTCCCCTTACGGGATATCGTGATCTTCCCTCATATGATTTTCCCTGTCCTCATCGGTAGGGCATCCTCACTAAAGGCAGTAGCCGAGGCGCTTGAGAGGGATAAATTCATATTGGTGGTTGCACAGAGGAGCGCGTCTACCGAAGATGCTGGTTTCGACGATGTCCATTCTGTTGGAACGATTGCAAAAATCCTTCAGGTGATGAGACTTCCAAACAACCTTCTCAAGGTTCTTGTGGAAGGAGCTGTTACGGCTAAAATCATGGGGCAGGTGCGAACACAACCGTACCTCGAAGCAGCTGTTGAGCCTATCGCCCCTATCGTAAACGATAAGGACCGAAATTTAAAGGCACTGATGCGTCATGCAACAGAACTTTTTGAGGAATACGTAAAGGACAATTCAAACCTTCCTCCTGAAGTACTCGGTGCGTTTCAAAACATTGATGATCCGATTCGTAAACTCTACTATGCAACTGCAAATGTCTCGCAAAAAGTAGAGGTCAAACAGAAGGTGCTTGATGCACCAGATGTGAAGGCCCAATATTATGAGTTGGTGCAGATGTTAACCAACGAGCTCGAACTTCTGCGTCTTGAGGTAGAGATCGATACAAAGGTGCAAGACCAGATTCAGAAGTCTCAGCGTAAATATTTTATTCAAGAACAAATTCGTGCGCTGCAAACAGAACTAGGAGACGACGATGACGGTGGTTCTGAGCTTGGGCCATTACGTGAGTTGCTTGACAAGGCCGAACTACCAGACACGGTAAAATCAAAAGTATTTGAAGAGTTCGATCGTTTGAAGAGAACGCCTACCATGTCGCCGGAATTCAGTGTTAACCGCACGTGGCTAGAATGGGTTGCAAATGTTCCGTGGTCTGCACGTACAGCAGACGATCTAAACATTTCGCATGTGAAAGGAATTCTCGATACGGATCACTATGATCTCGAGAAACCCAAGGAACGTATACTAGAGTACATTTCCGTGTTGAATCTTGTGGGGGCCATGAGAGGCCAAATCCTCTGTTTTGTTGGTCCTCCTGGCGTTGGTAAAACATCTCTCGCAAAGTCTATAGCACGAGCACTTGGACGTAATTTTGTCCGGATGTCTCTAGGGGGCGTTCGTGATGAAGCAGAAATCCGTGGTCACCGTCGCACGTACATCGGTGCGATGCCAGGAAAGATCATTCAATCGATGAAACGTGCGGGAAGTACTAATCCCGTGATCTTGTTAGACGAGATCGACAAGATGTCCATGGACTTCCGTGGCGATCCAAGTTCAGCTCTTCTAGAGGTTCTCGACCCAGAACAAAATGGAACGTTCAACGACCATTATCTCGAAGTAGACTACGACCTATCCAATGCCTTGTTTATCGCAACAGCAAACGTGATGTATGACATCCCTGCTGCTCTACTCGACCGATTGGAAGTAATCCAGTTGTCGAGTTACTTAGAGCCAGACAAAGTGCAGATTGCAAAACAGTACATTTTACCGAAACAGCTTGAACGGCATGGACTGCAGGACTTTAACATCACATTCACCGATGGCGCTCTGTTAAAAATCGTTCGAGAGTACACTCGTGAGGCTGGTGTTCGCAACCTAGAACGTGAGATTGCTAGTGTCCTGCGAAAGCTTGCCATGGAAATTGTTGGAGAAGTAGACAAAAAAGCGGGACCTACAAAGGTTGCCGACATTCGCAAAAACAAGGCCTATACCAAGCTCGTAGAACGCAAGTCATGGAAGGTAGATGAAAAAATGGTGGAGAAGCTCCTCCATGCTGCGAAATACAAAGACAAGATTGAAGAAATCAGCGACAAAATTGGTGTGGCCACAGGACTCGCTTGGACGTCCATGGGTGGAGACACGTTGCCTGTTGAGGTAACCTTTATGCCAGGCGTGGAACGTCTTACGTTAACGGGCAAACTAGGCGATGTGATGAAAGAATCAGCCATGGCGGCACTTTCTTTCCTGCGTAGCAACTTTGCAGCGTTTGAGCTTGACCCAGATTTTTCAAAAAACAAGGAAATCCACGTTCACGTTCCAGAGGGAGCCATCCCCAAGGACGGGCCTTCAGCTGGTATCACCATGACGATGGCGTTGTTGTCTGCTGCCAGTGGGAAGCCCCTTAGAGGTGACGTAGCTATGACTGGGGAGGTAACCTTACGTGGAAATGTACTGCCTATTGGAGGGCTCAATGAAAAGCTCCTGGCTGCAAAACGGGCTGGGATGACAACAGTTCTTGTGCCTAAGGATAACCGGAAGGACGTTCTTGAACTCTCACCAATGGTTACCGAGGGACTAACAATCGTCTACGTAGGACACATTTCTGAGGCAGTTGAAATTGCGTTCCGTCAGCCAACAACACGCCGTAAGCGTTAGCATTGTTTGGAGTTTAGCCGATCTAGCAGTATCTTTGATGCTGTAACGACCAGAACCGAAATCACGGAGAATTGTCATGGCAAAGAAGGGCGCACGCGTCATCATCACACTCGAATGCACGGAAGCCAAAAAAGAAGGCAAGCCAGCGTCGAGATATTCAACGATGAAGAATAAGCAAAACACAACTGAGCGTGTTGAGCTCAAGAAGTACAATCCGTTTCTTAGGCGGCACACGCTGCACAAAGAAATCCGGTAATACTTGCGGTATAGATGTATCAAGAGCCCCGATTGGTTGGGGCTCTTTTCGTTTACTCTATATTTGCGAATGGTGTTATTTCTCGTAATGTGACCCGATATGAACACAAAAGAAAAAAGTGATGTACGCTTGCTTACGTGGTTCAGCGGTGCAATTTTCTTTGTTATGGTTGTGGCCGTATTCTACTAGTTGCCCGTCTGCTTAGGCTATACGTGGTTAAGCTCGCAACATATAAACTTCCGTATTCCCTTTCGGTGTTGCTCGTAACGATGGGATGTTTTGGAATTGTTGCACTTGCTGCCTAGGCTCTAGTTTTTTGCGGATCTCAGGTAGCTTCTTCGATTCCAGCGTATCTACCAAGAATCGAGTCCTTCGTTACATGAGCTTCAACATCAGGTTCATGCAATAGCGCAGCAAGTGGGCATCGCTGATGAATCCACGCAACCTAAGAGCATTGTCAATACTTCCATGATTGTGCCTATGGTATCAGCAACGATTGGGTCTACCTTATCAATTCTAACCAACGGTTTGCTGATACTCGTTCTCGTGCTTATGATCCTAGCCCAAGTGGCGATAGTCTTAATAATGCCATACTAGCCGCCTACGGACCAGATAAACACAATCGAATCGTAGGGGTGATACACTCGGTTGATGCAAAGGTTGAGCAGTTTCTGCCCTCTAAATCACTGGTAAATCTACTTTCTGGAGCCATGATCAGCATCGTGCTCGTGATTTGTGGCGTAGACCTTCCACTCGTTTTTGGAGTGATGGCATTCTTCCTAACTTTTGTACCAGCACTTGGTGGGCTTGTAGCCCTTGCCTTGCCTATTGGCCTAACCTACCTTCAATTTGGAAGTGGTGGGACATTGGCGGGAGTTGTTATCAGCCTCGTCGTGAGCAACACGCTTATCGAGAGAGCTGTAGAACCGCGGATTATGGGCAAGAGTATGGACCTCTCGCCAGTGTGGGAGCCGTTGGAGCACTCATTGCAGTTCCGGTAACAGCCATTGTAAAGGTGTTCTGCGAGTCCATCCCATCTCTGAGCCCAGTTGCAATCCTCATGCGTGAGAACTAGTCCAATTCTCGGTTTGGTGTGATTCTTTCTAGTTTTCGACAAACTGCTATCGGCAGTTCTATGCCGCGGGCGTTGCAAAAGTTCATGAGAGCGATGAAAACATCTGCTGCTTCTTCAGCCGTGTGAGCTTCGTTTGGCACAACCCCTTTCCAACGCTTCTTTTCTAGGTTTGCAAGCTCCCCGGCTTCACCACAAAGTTCTAAGGCAAAATATTCCGCAGGCCGGGCAATAAAACACGCATTTTGGTATGCGTCAAACGCCAGCTGAATAGGCTCGAGCCCTTGAATAACCGATGCAATCAACGTTTCGCGTAATGGTTGGCTCATGATTCCCCTTCTAAAACATCCGTCTCGCGAGGGCCCCCTTCCCGCATACGATAGCCAACACCACGGATACTGGTTATAAGCTGCGACTGGCCTGGCTTCTCGATTTTTTGACGAATTCGTTTGATGTAGACATCAATAATGTTTGATTCAGGATCGAAGTTGTGCTTCCAAACATGCTGCATAATCATGGAGCGAGAAAGGATACGGTCTCTATTTCTCATCAGATATTCGAGAAGAGCGTACTCTTTTGTTGTGAGCTCAATCTCTTTTTCATCTCTGTAGGCAAAATGCGTCACAAGGTCTAGCGATAGCTCGCCAACGTGCAGTTTTGTAGACTTCTCTGGAGTAGACCGTCTGAGAATACTCCGCAGGCGGGCAGCAAGTTCTTCAAAATGAAACGGCTTAGCTAGGTAGTCATCTGCTCCAAGATCAAGTCCTTGTACGCGATCCTCTGTTGAACTACGTGCTGTAAGCATTAACACTGGGGTTACGTTGCCGTCCTGCCGCAGGGCGCGAAGAACGCTGTAACCGTCTAATTTTGGCAGCATAACATCAAGAACAATGGCATCAAAAACATTATTCAATGCTAGGTCGAGTCCAATCTGTCCGTCTGCAGCAGTTTCCACAATGTAACGTTCTTCTTCAAGCCCGCGCTTGATGAAGCTGGCCACCTTGCGTTCGTCTTCGATTACTAGAATTCGCATAACTACAAGATACGGCGGACTGTATCTTTGTGGATATGAAATGGGACAACATCATTGGCCAAGATCGAGTCAAGGCCATGCTCCAGCGCTGCATCATCGATAGGCGCATACCGCAATCGTTGCTTCTCACGGGCCAGGAAGGGGCGGGTTCGGTTGCGATTGCCTTGGCTTTTGCCCGTACGGTAAACTGCCTAGAACCGTCGATCGGTGCATCAACTGTTGCCCCTTGCGAAAAATGCAAAGCATGCATCCAGTCCATTCACCTACAACATCCAAACATCCAAATCATTACGTCGATGCCTGCCGCCAAGAAAGGCGACTCAGATGAGGCGCCAAAAGATGCCGTAGTTATGGAAATCCGCGAGGCCATAGAATGTTTGGCAGCCGACCCGTATGAATCGATTCGTCTAACTGGAGCCACGGAAATCAAGATCTATCAGATCCGTGAGTTGAAGAAATCCCTATCGATGTCTGCGATTCAGGACGGACGCCGCGTTGTAATAATTATAAGTGCAGACGAAATGCGTGTTGAAGCTGCTAATGCATTTCTTAAGACGCTTGAAGAACCACATGACGACGTTACGCTTATTCTTACGTCGGCACGTCCGGAGCGGCTACTGCAGACGATCGTCTCGCGCTGTCAAGAGATGATCATTCCACCCTTAGACGATGCAGATATCGTGCGTACCCTGGTTGATCGAGGTCTATGCACAGAAGAAGAGGCATCAATCATCGCCCCTTTTGCTCAAGGAAATATTCAGAAGGCCATCGACTTTCTCAGCGAGGATGTAAAAGCCCTTGGCGAAACGGCGATGGTATTGCTTCGCGCAGCACTCCGTGGGAGTGGATATAGAAATCCCCTTATTGATGCAGTTAACGAAGCTTCAGATGGTCGCAACAAGGCCCGTGCAGAGTCCGTTGTTTCCCTTCTTTCATTATGGATCCGAGACGCTCATGCCATCTCTGTAGCAGGATACAACGCTCAAATCGTGAACATTGATCAACGAGAAGCACTCATTCGATTTTCAGACGCATTTGGTCAGGCAGATTTTCTATCTGTCCTTGCAACCCTCGAAGGGGCTTCACGGGATTTGGCACGCAACGTTTCAGTTTCCTTAGTGCTCACTACAACCATGCTAGAATTACGCAGATACTTCGCACAGGCTCGTATTCAAGAACGATCTAAGACCTTATGATATCCCGTACCCTCATTTTTTCCGTGGCCTTTGTGCTGCTTTGCTGCAATGCTAATGGCCAGAATTCTACTCTACGTATTCGGTCTACAACTGTTCGAGCCGATGGCTCCTGCACCATAGACGTGGTTCATTTCCAAGCGGGCAGACTCGAATCTCAGGTTCTAGAAGTGCAAGACATTCAGATTGACGTAGACGGCTCTCCAGTCAAGGTCAAGTCCGTAGAATGTTCAGAGCCATCGTCACCTAGTGATTTGTCTTCGGTGCTAACGATCGACGTATCCGGTTCAATGGTTAGAGGTGCTCCAAATATTTCTCTCGCCGTGGCTGCCGCTCGCGCGTGGGTCCATGCATTATCTATTGGCTCAGAATGTGCAATCACGATGTTTGACCATAAGGCAGCTCTCTTGACCGATTTTGTTCGCGACACGTCAAAACTCTTTGACGCAATCGCGTCGCTCAAGCCTCGCGGCGGTACGGATTACGATGCTGGAATGTTAACTCCGTATATCGGAGGCATCCCTATCGCTAGCACTGGGCGTTCTAAGCGTGTACTCATATTTCTGACCGACGGTAATGGCAACGGTAATGCCCAACAGATGATTAGCGAAGCACGTTCATATGGGATAACCGTGTATTGTGTCTCTCTTGGGATGGCGATGCCTGATGCCCTTCGGCTAGTTTCTGAAGAAACTGGAGGAATATGGTTTGAAAACGTGACAACGGTAGAACAGGCCGAGATGGCGTACAGGCGGATCCACGCCGATGCTATTGCACCACAGATGTGCACGATTGAGATCCAAATTCCCCCAACCTGTTCGAGCAATCATCTCGTGTCCGTCAAGATTGGTTCCAACGTCCAGTCAAGAGTTGTAACTATCCCAGAGTCAAATAAACTCACCCCTTCAATTTCGAATCTGTCGCTCAGAGTTAAGAATAGCAGCGACGTCCAAAAGTTCTGGATCAGGGCAGGTCAGCTACCGTTGATTCTAACAGGGGTAGACATTTCGTCTGTAAACACCACTCGCGTATTACAAGAAGACAAAGTCGCCAGTTTTCCGTTGACAATTCCTGCAGAAGACTCCTTGGAGTTTATGTTGTCTATGGATGTTGTTGATACACTTTACAATATAAGCCGTATTCAATTTTCATCAACGCCATGTCCTTTGCCAGCGATCTACGCAAGTAGTGGCCAATTATTTACAAGGACCAGCAAGCGGACTATTCACGTCTCGTACCCTAATGGTACTGAGCGTATTCCTGCATCGTCTCTAACCCATCTGGCCTATGATGGTGTCCCTCACGATGTACCTGTTCGTCTTGAGGTGAGTACCGACCTTGGTAGGACATGGACGATGGCACATGAGAAGGCAACGAGCCATAATGCCCCTTGGAGGGCTTTATCAATTTCCTCTGATTCATGTCTGCTACGTGTTTCTCAAGTTATACCTGATGAGTTACGGATGAAACCGATTGCGGTAGTTCAAGGAGTGAGAATAGAACAAGTAGAATATCATGACGATGGCACCAGACTCATCACGTCGGCGCTATTTTCAAGTCCCTCAAGGTCTGGGGTTGATAGTGTTGTACGTATACATGATGCTGTTACAGGTAAAACGATGTATACGTTTCCCGGAATTCGGTTTGCGGTTGTTAACGGGGGTCGATCCATTTGCACATGGGGCTTATCAGGCCCATTGGATTGTTACGACCTTTCAACTGGATCCTTACGATGGCGAACCGAGATTACGCCCTCTTCAAAACTGATCTCATTTTTTCCAGATCGCACTGGTTCAGTAGCGCTTGTTATTGGTGCATTAGAGAATGACAGGCCACGAACTATTTCGTGCGAAACTGGACTATTGTTAGCAACATTTCCTAACACTACAAAAGATCTCCAAAGTGCTTCTATCTCACCCAATGGTGCGATGGTATCCTTTTGTGGTAAGGACTCTAGCATCAGTGTCTACGACGCGAGTTCTGCTGCATTTCGGCATAGATTGAGAACAACTCCTCCAACTCAACCGATGGTGGCAGCATTCTCACCCAACAACACACGCATCGTTGCGACGTCCAGAATGGGACTTGCTCAGGTATGGAATACGGCAGATGGCATGATGCTTAAATCTGTCGCTAAGCGACAATATGTAAACGATAACGCCTACGTTGTCTTCCTTCCAGATGGGGCTCGCGTTTTGCTCGAAACGGGAAAGGATCAAACATCAATCGTAGATATTGAAACGGGTGAAAGTCTCGTAACAATGCAGCGATCGCAAGAGGTTGGAGGCGTGGTATCAGCTGTTGTGTCTAAGGATGGTGCTCTTGTTGCTCTTTCTTCACTTGGGCGTTTGACCATTCATGAAACTTCCTCTGGTGTTATGATTTATGAAATCCGCCAGGCGGACTATCAACCATCACTCTCTCCTGATGCTTCTCGACTGTTTATTCGAACGTCAGAAACTGATGCAGGAGTGTATGACATTATTCCGCCAATTTTGCAGGCTGATACCAGTGATGCAAGGTGGACGATTTTTAGAACGGACGCCCGCCTACGTGACGTTCGGTTTGGACCGCGAATCGCTGGTCTGGCAGTTGACTCCCTCATTCGATTTGGACTTGTAAACGGCGGAACTGATACCATTACATTGAATTCCATTCGGATTGAAGGAGCAGATGCCAAGCAATTTGCTGTGCGTACTCAGCCAGGCATAACGTTGTTACCAGGAGACAGCACAGATATTGAATATTCGTTTACTCCCACGAAACCAGGCGAACGAGCGGCTTTAATCGTGGCAGACGTATCCGGCGGGTCCATTAAGGCACGAATAAGCGGACAGTGCATCGGTAGCCTCCTTTCTGCCGAGGCAGATTTTCTAGACTTTGGAGTTCTCGATGTTGGTGAATCACGCGATTATGCTGCTGACGACCTTTTAACGAATAACGGGAAAGCTCAAGTTCATGTTCGTAACATCAGGAAGGTGGGCCAGGATAGCGGTTCATTTGAGATTACCTCTCCTACGGAGTTCATGATTGATCCCAATGCTTTTGGTGAAGTCTTTATTCGGTTCACAGCCACGGAGGAAGGTAGACTATCAACACGCTTAGCATTTGATATTGATGGATACTCTGACCCCCTATATGCCACGTTGTACGGAATGGGAATGATTGATACATTTCGGGTTGCACTGTTAGACCCTACCACGTTTCGCGGCATAATTCTACCAACTGCAATTGTACCGGCAAAAGGAACAATTACAACAGCTATTTATGACGTTGTAGGTCTTGTTGCTGGGTACAGCATTACCAACAACATAATGGTGATTGCCGGCGGCGTACCACCAATTACAAACCAGTGGATCGGAGCGTCTGAAGCCGATGCAGCTTGGAACTCAGCTTGGTCACTCGGGGCGAAGGTTGGTTTTGCCGTTGCACCTGACATTGTTGTAGGTGGTGGATATCAAATTGGTGAGAGCTACTACAACAAGAATGCCACGTCTGGTCTTGATTCAAAAATTACGTTCAATGCGCTTTGGACAAGTGTCGGTTGGGGCAACGATGACAGTCGATTGAACCTAACGCTCGGGTACGCAATCAAGGTACATAACACAATTGGGGAGGGAAGGTTTAACGCAAATGCGGCCATCTATGGCATAGGTTACGATAAGAGGATCAGCTATCACTGGAAGCTTTGCGGTGAGTTGCTGTTCATGCGTACGATGACGTTTGTTCCCCTAACATTTACCGCACGATACTTTGATGCCGTACAGGCCTTTGACATTGGATTTACGATTACTGGAATACCAGCAAGTGGATCATCTGCTTTAGCTTGGCCTGTTGTTCCAATGATTTCGTGGGTCAGACGCTGGTAATACCCACAAGCACAGCAACAACAACACAATCAGACCCGCGGAGGTCAATCATGATCTCTTCTGGCCTTTGATGAACGCCACGTCCGGTTCCAACAAATCGAACGTACTTCAATTGATGTCTCATGATACGTATTGTTCGAGCAACATCTGTATAGTTTATCACTACCAAGATGCCCCTTTGTGTTTTGCTTGAGAATCGAACGTATGCCACTACATCACTATCCGTTTCAGCTATCAATTGAACCCAATCGTCATCCATTAGATGTTTAACAACGTCGAGTTCCCTGATAGTCTCTTGTTTTTCTTTGAGCCAGTTTGACGTTTCATTCCCACTCTTCCATGGTAGAGGTACGTCGTCGAATAGGGCCAACATATTTGGTTGTAGACTTCTGATCTCCTCGCTGGAGAAACCAAGACCCGTGTTTACGGGACGATGCTCAAGTAATTCGGCGCCTGCGTGTAGGAACCCAAATCCACGGGGAAGAAGTTGAAGCCCTAACCAAACTGCTAGTCCAGTTCGTCCAGACATACGCATAGCAACGCGAGGAGTGTTGTGCGACTCAGGTGTTGCAAAATACCGAACAGGAACACCTTCCGTTTGAAGGCGATGGATGAATGAACGAAGCTTGGCCGGATTGTATGCATCAAACGGTAGGTATCCAATTACTGCGTTATACCCTGCAGTTGAAGATGATTCCGAAAGGTGAAAATTTTCTTCGAGCAGCAAGAAGTCGGACTTAAGTGCCCGACACTCACTCACAATCCGTGAGCGTAGTTCAGCAGGAAGTGCATGCCCCATGTCAATCATCGCACCATCAATTCCAAACATTCTGATATAGTGTGGAATGATACTCGACACGGTATTCCAGAGCGACGACTGACGATACGACGGCTGATCCAACTCTTCTTCATACATGCGGATTGTGTTGTACGCCATATAGCGATACGACGGATGATCGTGCATACGCAAGTAGGTTACGTCGGACCAAGCGGGCTGTGGATCGTCTGGTGGCCAGTCTGCAAATGCACCTGGAATTCGGAGGACTTTTCCTCGAGCACCGATCCCCTTCCAGCCCTTTGAATCACGCACCACGCGCAATGGCATGTGGTCGAAAAGCATCTGGTATTCGGTTGATGGAACGGGTAGACCAACCAATGTCCCGTTGTTGACGAGCATCTTCATTTCACGCAGTTGTGTTGCCGTGAAAATTGGCGACGTAAATCCTGAAACATCGCCTTCGAGAGCTTCTTCGTCTACCCAATAAAACCACTCTGGATGGGTACCAACAAGATCGCTGTCTATACTCGCCGTTCGCAAGACAGTTTCAAGAATAACTTTCATACCCAACAAATGACATGTCTCAAAAAGAACCCGTGCTTGGTCATCAACACTCATTTCCAAACCCGGTTCAGCTAGCAACGGGTCCAGCCTGAATGGATGCCGAACAGCGTACGGAGAACCAAGAGCTCCCTTTCTTCCTACAGATCCAATCTCAGTAATAGGCAACAGAATCAGCGTATCTACGCCCAGACTTCTCAGATATGGTAACAACGCCATGAGTTTCAAAAACGTACCAGTATGGCGCCATCCATCCTGCTCGGTTCCTGGGCCGTGATCAAATGATGTTGCCTGACGCACCATTGTGTTGTAGGCTCTGGCAGATGATATACTCCAGGGGGAATTTGTTTCTCGGCGACTCCTCCACCCATCCATCCTTCTGAGTTGATGTAGGAAGTAGGAAGCTGCGCAAGGAAACGTGACGTTTGTATGTGAACCCACCCACAGACCTGGAACGGTGTATTCGTGCCATGTGGCTCGTTCTTGATCGTCAAGAGTGTCTATCAATCTGCGAAGGAGTGGCGTCATTACGGGAGTTCCGGCGAATGATAGTGCGTGTAGACTCGCCCAGCTATGGCTTGGCCAACAACGGCTGACAATGCCCCAATGCTGGCATTGCGCACTCTTTCAACGGACCCGATCTCTGAAAGTAGTTTCGTAGCCGAAGTTTCCCCTACGCCTTCAATCTGCGTTAGCTCCGTTTGGATAGTTCTCTTACTACGAAGTTTTCTATGGTACGAAACAGCAAAACGATGTGCCTCGTCTCTTGCCTGTTGCATCAATCTCAGGCTACTCGATGACTTGGAGAGGTAGAGCGGCGTGCTCATACCCGGTACGAACACTTCCTCTAATCGCTTCGCTAGCCCAACTACCGTAAAGGACTTTGCAAGACCTAGTGAAGAAAGAATCTCCATTGCATGTGATAGTTGCCCCTTTCCTCCATCGATGATAACTAGGTCTGGTAGGACAGCCCCTTCTTCAAGTGCCCGTTCAAACCGACGAGTGATAACCTCTTTCATCGCTTCAAAATCATCGTTTCCCTCCACCGTTCGAAGTTTGAAGTTTCTATACTCAGACTTCTTAGGCTTTCCATCAACAAAAACAACCATTGATGAGACGTAATCTGTGCCCTGGATGTGCGAATTGTCATAACACTCTATTCGACGAGGCATTTTCTCCATCCTAAGGTCTTGCTGGAGGGAGAGTATGGCACGGGGCATCGACTGATCTTTCTGTGCTTGTTGCATCTGCAGGTCTCGGAGTAGCACCTCAGCATTCATTTCCGCCATGGTAACGAGCTTCTTTTTGTCACCGATCTTCGGCACAATGAGTTCAACCGCTGATCCTCGTTGTTGGCGAACGAATTCCAGAACCGCCTCAGTACCTTCCATTTCAAAGGGAACGAGAATCTCAGACGGGAAGTTTTCCGCTTCGAGATACCAACGTTCGAGCATCGTTTGAACAATCTCTTCATCTGACTGATCACGAGAATTCATTACAAAGAAATGGCGCTTTCCGATGAGTTTACCATCACGAATCGTAAACACTACGGTGCAGGCCATCCCTTCCGCACGCGCGAGGGCAAAAACATCTCGGTCTGCGTCGTCGCTTGCAAGTACCTTTTGCTTTTCGGTATAGACCCTTAGATTTTCAATACGCAGGCGGATCACTGCAGCATCCTCAAAACGTAGCTCTTCTGCAAGCTCCATCATTCGTTCTTCAAGTTGACGTTCGAGATCTTTCGTACGTCCACTAAGTACCTGTTGGGCCTGGCGTATATATTCGTTGTACCGATCTCTCGTTATGTGACCCTCACAGGGTCCATCACACTTCTTAATGTGGTAGTCGAGGCAGACTTTCCATCTACCTGCTGCAATAGACTTCTCAGTAAGAGCTAATTCGCACGAGCGAAGAGGAAAAATAGCACGAAGCGTCTTCATGAGCTGGAATAGATACGTTCCGTCGGTATATGGGCCAAAATATCTACTTCCATCACGCACTACTCTGCGTGTTTTCAAAACCCGTGGGTACTCTTCCTTCGTGATACGTATGTATGGATATGACTTGTCGTCCTTAAGAAGAACGTTGTACTTGGGTCTATGTTCCTTGATCAGCGTGTTCTCAAGAATCAGCGCTTCAACTTCCGTATCGGTTACGATTACCTCAAAGTCGTGGATGTGACGCATCAACGCCTTAGTTTTTGCGTCAGTTGGCCTACCTTCTTGGAAATACGAACGTACCCGATTGCGAAGACTCTTTGCCTTACCGACGTAAATGATCTGCCCTTCTGCATTTTTATGCAGATATACACCCGGTCTGGTTGGCAAACCGGCAACTTTAGATTCGAGCGTATGAGGCGTTGTTTGAGAGTCCGATTCCATTACCACAAAGGTAGCGGTTGAAATCGACTTGCGTAGTGTAAGCTCATAGTTGTATGTTCATAGAATGACTAAAGCCCTTTCCGTGCTGCTATTTCTCACAACTGTGTCCTGTGCTTCACCCAAATGGGCTCAAGCAGACCGAGCAAAATGTAGTTCGGTCCTTCTTGACATAGCAGACAGATATCAAGGGGCTCCTATTGACACGATTCTCACCATTGTAGCCAATCTTGAGCGGCGTATGGTAGAGAGTGAAAAGGCCGCAATCATGGCAGAATGTGGTGTTATACGTCTTGACGAGCTAGATAGGTCTATTGTGATCGTAATTAGTTCTTCTGCACTCCCATGTCTATCGCGCATCCCGTATTTCATTGGTTTTGACGTAAGCGAACCATATTCACCTGACCTATAACAGCTCCACGTATATTGGACTAATGTTCACAAGGAGGAATTGCTTTTGGAAAAGACAGCGCATAACATCGTATCGATAGAAGAGATCGCAAAAGAACTTAAAGAGGCGGCCTGGTTTGTGGGCCAACGGGTAATCAACCGCGAAGAGGTTATCGAACAGGCCATGTGTGCTCTTTTAACTGCAGAGCATCTCTTGCTTCAGAGCCGCACAGGCGTGGGGAAATCGCTGCTAGCGGAACAGATATTCAACATGTTTGAAGGTGGACGGCTGTTTCGGGTGCAGGCCAGCAAAGAACAACAGCCAGACACGTTTTTTGGAGGTTTAGACCTGGAAGAACTCAAGGCGGGACGCATTATTCATAACACCAAGGGATCACTCGTAGAGAGCGAATTCGGGTTTATTGATGAGATATTTGATGCCAATGACTTTACTCTTCGTGCCCTATTGTCACTATTGAATGAACGAAGACTATTGCGCGGTGTGCAAGATGTTGAGTCGCCCCTTCACACAGTGTTTGCCGCAACTAATTATTTACGCGTTAGCGAGGTTACCGAGGCCTTATTGGATCGCTTTCTGTTCAAGGCAGTGATTCTCCCAGACAAGGACCCGTTTATACAGTATCAAATAGCGCAGCGTTACCTTGTGCATGCTGGGCGTTCCGTAGCCCCACCCAAAAGAATTCCGTTTAGCAGGCTCATGCACATGCACCGGATTATCACTGGCAAAAGTGAAGATTTTCAGATCACGATCACCAACGAGTTACTCTATTTCACGAACATCGTGATTCGTCATTTTGAGTTTCTCCGCAACAGACAATTGAGTGAGCATGCAAAGCGCGGAGAGGGTCAAGACTTCTATATCTCTCCTCGTACACAGGCCAAGTCTCTTGATCTTCTTCGCGCAATTGCGCTTCTCAAAGGCAGAACATTTGTTGTTCATGAAGATGTGAGCAAACTCTACTTCATCTTTGCCACGGTTGGTCTTCCTGAAGAGACGGCCTTGTTCAAGAAGGCTTATACTACCGTACTAAACTCTCTCACGGCATCACGGGGTTTTGATCAGGTAACGATTCTACTCGATTTCACGGAGCTACTTCGAGAAATCAAAGAAGATCCCAAGCTTATACTTAAGCCCCTTTCGCAGTTTGCCGACTCCCCAATTCGTAGGACGTTTTTTGAGTGGATGAAAGAAAAGATTAGCGGCGAGCAGCCCCATGATCAGAACAAGAAGTTGCTTGAACAGTTCCTCACGGACTTCATTCCCGTGTGTGACGAAGTACGAGAGTTGAAACATTCGGTTGAAAAGACACTTTCCCAGACGATGATTACCGTAGAGCGAGAACTCCAACGATTGGATTCATAATCCATGTCACGTTCAGCCATTGAAACCGGGTCCTTCTTCTCCAGTATGGAGCAGTTTGGCTTTTTCGATACAGTTAAAGACCACCTTCCAGATGAATTCACAATCATCTATGAGATAGCGCGGATTCTCGAAGATCAATCTCATTCGATTGCTCGTGCGCTTGCGCCAATCCTTGAGCTCAACGACCCGTCAAGCACTGACAACAAGCTTGATCAGATCCTGATTCCGAACATCCCTGAAGCAAAAGAATATGAGGCAGACCTTATACGAAGCGTCACAGAGGTACGCTATATCTATCCGGCACAGCACTTGTTGCCAGAAATAGTGTTTCTACGTAGGCTTGCAGAACGTTCGTTATGGATGCCTCGTTCGCGATCTCCAAGGAATTTTCGGTATCAAACAGAGAGCGATCGGTTTTCTCCAGACGATCGGAAGCAGAAGGTCTACATTCTATTCGACACATCAAGCTCGATGCGCCAGCATTACAGGATACACCTGGCAAAGGCCATCGTCTACCTCTTCTTGCAGCAGAATCAACGAGAACTTGGAACAATCTTCTTTAGAACGTTCGACCTAACGGTTGGCGAGCTACGCACAGCACGAGATGTGCCTTCGTATGAACATCTCATTAGTGAGGTGATGCATCTAAACGCACTTGGCAACGGCACTGTTCTTCAGAAAGCACTTCAAACAGCAATTGACGATATCTCGCATGAGAGTCAACTAAGCCACGCACAAATTCTTGTTGTAACAGACGGTGTTGCTCATATCGATTTAGACCGGCTAAAGGAACAAATGGGCCAGCAGATTACGATCAATACGGTCAAGATTGGACATGCCCGGATGCATCTCGATGCTAAGGTGGTAGAAAGCCAGGTTTTCCATGCGTCGAGCGACGACGCAGTTCGAATACGAGATCTCATGAAGGAGAAACGAGACATCGAACTTAAACTCTCTACTGTGGCCGGTAACATGCGCCAGGAGGGTTTGCGGTCTCATCTAAACCTCATAAACCGTCAAATCGCAACTCTCACCGAACGAGTGGGCGCGTACATGTCTGACCACTACGGACTTGAAATTCAGAACATCAGTTCCGTGTATGTAAATGTTGACGACTTGGCGCCCGAAGAAATTTTTTCACTGCCAGAGGAAAAGGTAAAAGAGCTCGAAGAAATGGCCGAATCTCTCCTCGAAGCCCTACGGTCAGAAAGGCAAGTGGACGACATCAAGCGTGCTGCAGTGCTGTATGATCACTTGATGTTATTGATGAGGTACAACAAGGTAGACGCCCGCCGGTTTGAACAAGCTGCTAAAGAGCTCGAGCAAATGCTTGATCAGGTTTTGAACAAACCAAAAGCAAGTCAGGACGAAGTTTCGATAAGCGACCTCGAGAGAATGCAACTTCGCAATATGCTCGATTTAGCCAGTTTCAATAACAAGCTATCGCTAGCTGTTTTGCTTCGAATGTTTTGGCTCAAAATCCGTTGTGCTCTTCAGCGACGCCGGCAGCTACGGTCTTTTAACAAAATCATGCGTAGGCGTAAGGTCCGCTAGTCAAGCAGCTATCGGGTTAATCACTGCGTGGATTGACGCTTGCTCGGCCAACGGAGTGGTACTCAAATCCGTCTGCTGCCATGTCCTCAAGATTATAGATGTTGCGGCCATCAAAAATGAGTGGACGAAGTAGGAGCTGTTTCATACGTTCAATGTCTGGTTTGCGGAATTCATTCCATTCTGTTGCAATCACCAGCGCATCAGCTCCATCAATCGCGTCAAACGGGCTTTCTGCGTACGTCACTTTGCTGCCCAACACCCTACGTGCTGGCTCTCGTGCTTCGGGGTCATACGCACGGATCTCTGCGCCTGCGGCCAACAGTGCATCAATAATTACGAATGCAGGAGCATCACGAACGTCGTCTGTATTTGGCTTAAAGGAAAGTCCCCATACCCCAATACGCCTACCTGAAAGATTGTTATCAAACCGAACGAGGATGCGGTTGATGAATCGTTGTACTTGCCGGTCGTTCACATGTTTTGTTGCCTCTACAATCTCAAGGGGCGCATTGGCTTCACGCGCAGCATGAATGATTGCCTTTACGTCCTTGGGAAAGCAACTTCCACCGTATCCAATTCCTGAAAACAAAAATCGTTTTCCTATTCTACCATCGGTACCGATTCCCAGACGAATCTTTTCAATATCTGCACCAACAGTTTCGCAATACTCCGAGAGATCATTCATAAACGAAATCTTGGTGGCAAGGAAGGCATTGGCAGCATACTTCGTGACTTCTGCGCTCTTCTCGTCAAATACGAGGATTGGGGCGCCCCCTCTCACAAATGGCTCGTAAAGATCGCGCATGATTTCCGCAGCATACACACTTGATGTGCCAACCACCACTCTGTCCGGCTTCATAAAATCATCTACAGCAAAGCCCTCACGAAGAAACTCGGGATTGCTCACAACGTCCACTCTTCTAGAAGGTGCTTTTTTCGCAAATATTGCAGCTACCTTGGCGGTAGTTCCAACAGGCACGGTGCTCTTGTTGATCACAATACGTGGTTGATCGATGTTATACTTGTTAAGAAGCTCTGCTACATCATGTGCTGAAGACATTACCATCGCTAGGTCGGCCTGACCATCCTTGCCTGGCGGCGTGGGTAGACAGAACATCAAGATTTCACACGTCCTTACTGCCTCCGAAAGGTCTAGCGTAAACGAAATTCGTTTCTCACGTATCGTCCTCTCAAGGACAAGATCCAATCCTGGCTCATAAATCGGGATCTCGCCATTCCGAAGCTTTTCGATCTTGGCAGGATCAACATCAACGCAGAGAACGGAATTACCAACGTCTGCTAGACATGTACCAGTGACGAGACCAACGTAGCCAGTGCCAATTACGGCGATGCGGTAGGACATTTAGACAAAGTTGTGTGAATGAGAGAGATGAGGATGAGCAGGATGGCCACCAAAATACCGAGTTTTACAAGACGCTTAAGAATTGCCAGAATCAATAGAATGGCTAGTGCTACCACGGCAACTTTTGCCAATGGGTGTAAAGTAGCGAACAGAACAGCAAGGTCGTGCATCATGAATTTTTGAACACAAAGGTGATAGTGCCCTCCATTTCAACTTCCGAATGTAGACGGTTGAATCTCCACTGTTTTAGTGCCTTCATTGCTTCTTGGTCTACAACTGGATTGCCTCCCCTACGCACAGGCCATACTAGGCTCACGGTGCCGTCAGCAAGCACTCGGAAACGAAGTTTAACCTCAGTATTGAGTATCCCTGGTGGGAACTTGGGCATTGGTTTACTTACAACAGTACGGTTGCCTCCACCACCCCAGTCAATATCTCCGTATCCAAGCCCCTTACCTGTGCCTGTGCCTACCCAGTTCAACCCTGTTCCATCATCCTTGCCGTCCTTAAGCCCTGTATTCCTGTCGGCGTTGGACTGATCAGACCGCCTGCCATCCGTACCAACATCTCTTGTTGCAATAAGCCGAGCTGATTGATTTGGATCTGTTACTTGATTCCGTCCGTTTGAAGATGCAGAACGTTGGGCATCCTGGAGAGGGTTTGGCGACTCTTTTCCACGCTGAGCAGCCCCTTCCTTTGTTAGATTTCCCTTGCGCATTCCAGTACCATCTCCTTCTCCAAAAACCATAAGGGTTATAGGGATGGTGCGCTTAAGCGTGATTGGTTCGGCTGGCTCGTACTTAGTGCACTTTGAAACAAGAAGAATCACGGCAAGAACGATACATGATGTTACAAAACCTCGAAATGCATTTGGATTCCATGCAAAACGGATTTCGACAACAGGTGAATCGTTATATCTACTCATCGAACTCGGGCTATCCAGGGCTGTTTGAAACCAAGATTTACTGCTGAGGCCTCTGCGTCCTCGCGGCTACTATACTGTCCGTATCTGACCCTGTACCAAGACTGTCCACGCATCTTTTGTTCTACGATGTAGCCGTCCTTCACATTCTTTTCCCGAAGGTTCTGTAGCCATTCGTCAGCATCGTCGCGGGATGGACTTGAGAACACTTGTACAACAAACATCGCACCCGCCGCTCTTGGCGGAGGAGGTGTGGTCTCGATAACAGGAACAATCGGACGGGGTGAGAGTCTTGTTTTTGCTGGTTGGATTGGCTTTGGTGGTAGCATCGCCTTAGGAGTTGTTTCCGTTGGCCGAACAACGCGAGTGTTTGCCACGGGTGGTTCCGCTTCCACAGACAATGGTGCCGGCTCAGGAACACTGTCCACTGCCACCACGTCAGTTGCTGTATCAAACGCGGCTGGCTCTGATGGTGTTGGCTGTGCTAGCGGCTTTTCTTCGGGTGCTACAAATGCTTGTTCTTCGATTGTTGGTCGAGAAAAGTAATAATAGCCGCCGCCGATGACGGCAATAAACAAGAGAATTCCTGCTCCCATTCCCATCCAAAACATGATCGGCTTCTTGCGATCTTGTTGTGGAGGAGGCAACGGTGGCATACTTTCCACGCGCTTGCGCTCCATTGGCTCTAAAGGCTTGGTTGGATCAGCCATAAACGCATCATCCTCTGGTCCAAATCCTGTATCATCCCAGGGTGAATCGGTTGGTTGCATAATCAGAACTTCCACGTGATTCCGGCAGTGACAAAAACACCTCGCTCTCGATAACCATCCCAGAGTACAATCGTGCTTCCAAGGAGATTTTCGACGCGGGCCTGAACGTCAAACGAACGCGAGACAATGTACGATGCTTGAAGTCGAACATCGGCGTAACCAGCTAGCGAAACTACATTTTCCAGATCTGCGTAGCGCCTTCCTTGGTAGACAATACCTATGCCAGCCCTGAGGGCGGCGGTAAATGTTCGTTGGTAATCGGCTGACAACCGAATACCAGGGACATATGGTTGCGAAGATGCTCCTGCTACCGTTGCACTTACTAAATGGAGGTCGGCGGATACCACGTCACGCGGACTAACGATGAGCCTGGCATCAGCGTTAATCTCGATGAGACTAACCGTGCGGTATGAAACGCTAAAGAGACCCTGGCGTGCCCCCTGCCAAACAGGCTCCCTGTCCGTTTGCCGAATACGCATTCCTGCGCTCACGGACGTTCTAACAGACGGGTGGTACGTAATGGTGCCCCGTAGGTCTACTATATCATATGCTGCATCAAGGCTCACCGAATCGTCAATCCATGGGTTCTGCAGTACAAGGTCTTTAAACGTTATCGTTCTCATTCCACTGCGTACAGATGCAACAATTGTGACGTCGGGCCCAACCATGAGATCTGCCTGACCAACAAGAGAAAGTCCAAACCTATCAATGCCACTGGTTGAGGTAGCCCATTGCAGGCCCCCACCACCGGTTAACCGCAAGGATTCGGTTACCCACCGTCCATAAGCGCCAACCTCAACAAACGGATAACTATTTGAAGCGTATGTCTGCATACGTGTATCAAGAAATAGCCCAACGTCGGCACTTTTCCACTGTTGCTCTAACCGGATTTTTCCTCGTAGGACGTTGTCCGAAACGTTGCGCATAGATACAGTTGAAAGCGATTGTGATTCCCAAGACGCGAGCGCCTGATAACTGATGGACTCAGCACGGCCCTCTACATCAACACCGGCATTGAGCGACGAATGACTCCGGTTAAGTGCATCCGGCCGGGCAAAGAGATGGTACGATCTGTTACGAAATCCTAGGTCTACCTGGGTTGTGCTTCCACCAAAAATAATGAACTTCTCTGGGGCAACATAGGAACTCAACAACCGCAAACCACCAACGAGATACGAGGCATTGTCTACCCAACCATTACTGCTTTCGATATCACCAGAAAAATCAAGTCGATAACCGCTGGCAACAAACGAATACCCTGCCAAAATGGATGGCGAAACATAATTACCAAACTCTGCTTGAAGATATCCTGGCCACATAGACGTTGGCCGCACATATAGCGGTAGTGGCCGTGCAGGCAGAGGTGGTATAGGCTGCTTCTCTGTTGGGTTGAGAGAGTCTAACGTGGTTGCTGACAAGAGCGGAGGCCTTTGTGGCGCGTGTTTCGCACCAGCAGCAACATCAACTGCTTCCTTGCCCGTTACAAGAAATTCGGGCAATTCGATTGGACTATTCGGGGGCGCAGTCTGCTGCTTCGTAAAGCACACTGTTGTAACCGTCAATAGACCCAATATGATAACTCGTGATTTCACGGACGCATCTTCTTCAAACGTTTCAAACGAGCAACAGCAGTCTTACCGTAATCATCATCAGGACGTAAACGGGATACAACCTCATACACGTCCTTTGCTTCTGCAAAGCTCTTCTGATACTCGTAACACTCTCCTAAGGCCAATAGACTAAGCGTATACCAGTCCTCATATCCGGCATACTCTTGCCGAACACGTTCGAAATACCCAATGGCTTCCTCATATCGCTTTTCACGCAAACGGATGGTACCAAGATCATACAACGCGTTGGAGGCAAATTGCGGCTTGTCTGTACGGTTGGAGAGTAACGTTAGATGATACACTGAACTGTCTATCACACCAGCTCGTTTATAAAGCGTAGCAACGTTATAACGGCTCTGGTCTCCATACTCCGTGCGTGCATACCTGTCTGCCGTTTCTCGAAAACGTTCAAGTGCTAGCGTACTGTCTCCACGTCCACGCGCAATGATCGCGCGCTCATACCCAGCGCGAGAAGCCCCATCGGTATCACTAGCAAACTCGGTCCAAACAATCTGATAGAGGGAATCTGCAGAACTTCCATTTGCACTACGTGCATAGTGATCGGCAAGATCAAGTTTTGATACGACGATGAAGGGGCTTAGTGGGTATTTAGTTTCTATCTCTTTGAACGACGCTCGAGTTTGCCCCAACTCGTTCATTGTAAGGTACGTCCTGCCTAAAAGATACAGCGCCTCATCTCGCCGCTGCGAGCTCGGATATTTTTTCATATATGACTCAAGCTCTAACGCTGCATTCGAATAACTGCGACCAGAATAAAAAATCTCGGCCTTCTTAAAGGAGAATTCTTCCGCGGCAAGAGATTGAGGGTTTGCCTTGATAAGTGTGTCGGCAATATCAAGTGCTTCCTGGGTTCGCCCCATACCAAGAAGCGCCACTTGCATGCTCTTAGCCGCCTCGGATGCCAGGGGGTGAGAGGGAAAACGGGTGATCACGCTACGATATGTTTCCATGGAAGCGTCAACTTGACCAAGATTAAACTGTGCATCGCCAATTGTAAACAATGCCCGCACTGCTTGGTCGCCGTCAGGATAGAGCGTAAGCATCCGCCTGAATTCATCTATCGCTGTTTGATCATTCCGTTGCTGAAACGAAACCCATCCAATGAGATACATCGCGTCATCGGCAAGCCGACTCTTGGGGTATTTCTGAACAAAGTGCCGCATGTTTCGCACGGCCGATGCAAAGTCGCCTTCCCTGTATGAAGCCTGGCCTGCTTGATATGCCGAGTATTGCCCCTCTTCTGAACCTGGAGAAACACGCGCCGCCTCTTCATATTGATCCGCAGCGGCACGAAACTGTCGTGAGATATACAATCCGTCTCCCCTACGAGCGAGTGCCTCGGCTCTGTACCGGGACGTAGGGAACGTTCGCAACAACTCACCAAACATGTTGGTGGACCTATCAAAATCTCGTCGCCTAAAAAAGGTCCATGCTAATCCATACATCGCCTCTTCACGCCGGATGCTTGCAGTAAAACGCTTTACAACTTCTTCATAGAGCTCTTGGGCATTCTTGAGCAAGTCGGCATGGTACATCGACTCAGCAAGCCAAAACGTTGCTTCATCACGCCGAGGATCTGACGGGTGATTCCCAAGGAAGTCCGTTAACGCAACAATTGCCTTCTGCGTCTGCCCAGACTGTACAAGACTAATACCACGCTTGAGTCTGACCTCTGAGAGAACCACGCGCTTGTTAATACCAAATTCTGCGCTTGCCTCTTCAGCAATAGACTGGGCTCTTTCGTACGCCTGTGCTGCCTTGTCCCACTGCTGAAGCTCAATCAGCGTAGCCCCTAAAAGCACCTGGGCACGAAGTGAGGTTGCGGCATCTTGCGATGCACGCTCGGAACGTTCAAGCGCTTTACGTGCGCGATCAAAGTCTTTGACTTCGTAAGCAGATTGACCAATTTCGAGCAGAGCAAGAGCTTGATACGGGTATCCGGTTTGTGATGCTAGAGCGGCAAATGCCTTTGTGGCCTCTTCTAACTTTCCTAGTCTCTTGAGACTCAACGCATGATAGAGCAAGGCCTGTTGTCGAATAACCGATGTCTCGTCGGTAAGTGAATCGAGGATCATCGCATAATGCTGACGAGCTAACTCAGCGGAGTCAATATTTAAAGCATCAAACCCTGCATGAAGGTGAACGTGCCATCGGTAGACCGAGGCTGGATACCGACGTAAAAATTGAACGCAGCTGTCATAGGCTTCTCTGAACCTACCACGTTGCGTTAGGGCTTCGGCTCTCACCAGCCCAACCTCTTCGCGTGCTTGCTCGGCATCAATTGGTTGAAGTGCTGGCTCTAGCAAATCCGATGATGTAATCAGCTCATCGATGTTCGTTAATACGTCTAAGGCACGCTCAGGTTGACGGAGTACAAGGTAGTCCGCTGCTTCTCGAATCCGAGATGCTATTGCTACACGCGATGTAGCATAGCTTGAACGCACAATTCCATATGATGCAATCGACTGGGAAATTTCGTGATTTCTGTCGTAAAGTTGGCCAATTGCGTACGTCGCCCATGCTGCATATTCGCCGTTTGGTTTAGTTTCTATGCAAGACGCAAAAACATCGAGTGCTTCCTTGTATTGGCCAATTCCAGTTCGCGTAACACCCTCCCAGAACAACGCCTGATGCGCGAGGTCTATGTATGACGAGTCTCGGCGCTCCTGGGATGCTATGCGTGCTTCAGTTGCGCAGCGTGCGAGGTAAATAGCGGCAGTTTCAGGGTCATTATCTTCTAGAGCAGCTAGCCCCCTTTCCATCCATGCAAAAGCCACGAACGGCGAATTGGTTCTTTCACGAAGGAAGGCGTCAATCTCTCTATCTGCTCCAGCTCGATTACCGGATCTACGCCTAACCTCGGCAATCTCAAATGGAACAGCGTCGTACACGGAGCTGTGCTTTCGCGTAAGCCGTAGTAATACCAGATCGGCTGAAGCACGGCGAACCATACCCGCATCTAACAACACGCGAACTCGGCGCGCCAATGAAGGGGCGCTGACGTATGGGTATGGGCTTACCTGTGCACCCATCTCAGCGATCAACACGCAAAGCATGGCCACAGTGATCAAGCCGCCGCGTATGGTGCCGGGGTTTGTCATCTCTTTAGTTGCTGCATCACAAATCTACGCATTGAGATACGTCTATTGGAAGGCTTCTCTTGTAGATTTGTAGACTTTCTCGACGCATACTGGAACCCTCAAGTGTATCATGTTCTCCTCTACTACGCCTTTGTGCCTATTGAAGACCCAGAATCCTTTGCCCGTGAACATCGCATCCTGTGCAACAGTCTAGGTTTGAAGGGTAGAATACTCGTTTCTGTTGAAGGCCTCAATGGCTCAGTGTCTGGCCCAATCGATGCCTGCGATGCCTACCGAGCCGCCGTACGTTCAGACCCACGTTTTGCAACCATGCCCTTTAAGATCGACGAGCAGGACGGTCACACATTCAAGAAGATGTTTGTGCGCGTGAAAAAGGAGCTCGTCACGTTTCGGGCAGACCTTCCTTCCGATCCTAACGTTGTTAGCGGAACAAGACTTACGCCTTCTCAGTGGAAGCAACGTCTTAACGATGGAGATGCGATTATTATTGACGGTAGAACCGATTACGAGTTTGATATCGGCCATTTTCGTGGTGCCATTCGGCCCAACGTAGAGTCATTCCGTGAGTTCCCTAGCTGGATCCGTGAACACCTAGGCGACAAACGCGGCGTTCCTATTCTCACCTATTGCACGGGTGGAATCCGCTGTGAGAAGCTCACAGCTTTTATGATCGCCGATGGATTTACGGACGTCTATCAGCTGGATGGAGGCATCGTTACATATGGCAAGGACCAAGAAATTCAAGGGGCTCTTTGGGATGGGCTTTGTTACGTCTTTGACGAGCGAATTGCCGTAGAGATCAACCATACGGAAGACAGACGGGTTGTAGGGCGTTGTTATCACTGTGCAGAGCCCACGGAGCGGTATATCAATTGCAACAATCTGTTATGTAACCGCCAACATCTCTCATGTGAGTCATGTGAAACTCAATTCGAACATTACTGCTCAGTGGCGTGCCAGAATGTATCTTCGTAGCCATGACACTATTTGAATCTATCGCTGAATCGGCCGCGTTCATTCGCAGCGTCACAGATATATCTCCATCGATAGGCGTCATCCTAGGAACGGGCCTCGGAGACTTAGTTTCAAAAGTAGATGTTACTTCAACGATTGACTACGACGACATTCCACACTTCCCGATTAGTACCGTAGAGTCTCACCACGGACGCCTGGTATTGGGTAAGCTAGCCGGCACAAACGTTGTAGTTATGCAGGGCAGATTCCACACGTACGAAGGCTACAGTCAGCAACAGATTACATTTCCAGTTCGGGTGATGCATAACCTCGGAGTACGTACGCTTATCGTGTCAAACGCGTGTGGTGGAATGAATCCGCTTTACAGACGTGGCGATGTAATGTTGATAGACGACCATATCAATCTCATAGGAGACAACCCGCTTATCGGCCCAAATGATGATAGACTCGGGCCGCGCTTTCCTGACATGTCTGAACCATATTCACGCAGACTGTTAGAGATTGCACAGCAGGCCGCTCTATCCCTCCGTACTCGCGTGCACCGAGGTGTATATGTTGCCGTAGCGGGCCCAAACCTCGAAACACGGGCCGAATACAGGTTCCTTCGCACTATTGGAGCGGATGTTGTTGGCATGAGTACGGTACCTGAAAACATCGTGGCACGTCACATGGGCATGGACGTTCTTGGAATGAGTGTTGTAACAGATGAGTGCTTTCCAGACTCTTTAGAACCAATTCACATTGAACACGTTTTGGCAGCAGCAGCAAAAGCGGAACCTATCATGACTTCAATCATCATTGACGTTATCTCAAAATTGGCATGAACCACATTCTCCTTCTGGCGATGGTTTCGCTCGTTATTTTGGCGTCCTGCACGCCAGACGAGCCAACAATTAATTCGTTCAATGACCAATGGCGTGTTGTTGTTACAGAGTCGGGGGGCATTTCTACGGTTGTAATGCCGTTGGGGAGTACCCTAGTTGCAAATGTGTGGTCGGGGCCTCCTGGCGTAGCGTTTCCAGTAACGTATGTTACCACCTTCCGAAGTGAACTCTACCTCTTGCACGCAACATTGCCATGGATCATCGTGCTCGAATCTCAAAGTTTGGTGGCACTTGATACAATTGATCTTGGCACAAGTGGCATTGCTGCAGATATCGCATTTGCTAATGCTACCACGGCCTATGTTTCGTTACCAAACTCTACATCCATCGGAATTGTTGATCTAACTGTAAACCAGCTTGTACGGACAATAGATGCTGGGGGCAAGGTAAGTGGAATTGCCGCCATCGGCAATCAAGTATGCGCCGCTGTCACGGATAAGAATGAGGTTATTGTTGTTGATACTCGAACCAACCTGATTGAAGCACGACGGCCCGTTGGTACTGCACCCTTGTTTGTTGAAGCCGATGGACTAAATCAGGTATTCTGCATTGTCTCGCTTGGTGCTGGAAAACTTGATGCTGAATTACATACGCCCCCTACCATCTCATTTATGACGGCAAAAAACAGCACCATCGTAAAAACGCTTGAAGTAAGTGGTAGGCCGGCGAACGCTGCACTTCAGTACCCACGCGGGCTGGTGGTAAATGCCAGTGAGTTTGCATTTATACCAGTCCAAAACGGTTTAGTAACGGTAAATACAAGAACTCGGTCCAAAGCATCAGTTGTTCAATTTCAATCCTACGATGTCATCACGTATAATCTTGCGCGAGCTGAGATTATCGCTCAACGAAGTTCTGATGGCAACACGGTGATTGAGGTTATGGATGAGTTTGGTGAGACAGTTCGTACTTCGATCAGCAGAGCAGACAGCACCACGTCCTTATGTGGAATAGGTAGATGATAACAGACGGCTTGTTGCAAAGGGCAGCCCACCGCTCGCGTACGATTGTGTTTCCAGATGCTACCGATGTGCGTACGATTGATGCCGCAACGCGGCTGAGTAATGAGCATATCTGTATTCCAGTTTTGGTTGGCAATCCAACTGCAATTCAGCAGACAGCTCAACAGGCCAAGGCATCGCTTCCCGCTGCCGTTCGTGTAGTTGACCCTGCAGACATTGCTCGCGAAACGTCTGGCTTCCTCATAGAAAAGAGGAAGCACAAGGGGCTAACCATTCAACAAGCTGATGAGCTTGCATTGGACCCTCTGTATGCGGCTGGAATGCTTGTAGCAACAGGAAAGGCAGATGGAGCCGTAGCGGGCTCTCTTTCTACAACCATGAATGTTGTTCGTGCTGCACTAATAACGATAGGAACTGCGCCGGGAATCCATACCGTATCAAGCTATTTCCTGATGGCCTGGCCAAACCGAACATTGATTTTTGCTGACTGTGGCGTTGTGCCAGATCCGACGTCGGAACAACTCTCAGACATTGCCGCTTCCGCCGCTGAAAACTGTCGAATTATCATGGAAGAAGAGCCCCGTGTTGCCTTCCTTAGTTTTTCTACAAAGGGCAGTGCGAACCATCCACGTATAGACAAAGTTCGAAACGCATTTGACGTATTCCGGGCTCATCATCCTGCAATAGATGCCGATGGTGAGTTGCAACTTGACGCAGCACTCGTACCAGATGTTGCTCACCATAAGGCACCAGGATCAATAATTGCGGGCAATGCAAACGTCCTCATTTTCCCTGACCTAGATTCAGGCAACATCGCCTATAAAATCTCGGAGCGTTTGGGTGGTGCTGTTGCATTTGGCCCTATAATGCAAGGACTTGCTCGGCCTTATTGCGACCTTTCGCGTGGATGCAGTGTGGAAGACATCATGTATGTTTCCGCGATCACCTCGTTGATGGCGCAGAGTTAGTTGCGCTTTGCCAAGATTGTTTCCCTAAGCTCTGCAAAATCTTGTGGTGTCAGCAAATAATGCGTTGAACAGTACTGACACACTAATTCGTTTTGTCCGGCGGATTCCATACCTGTAATCTCTTCTAGACCAAGCGTTAGGAGAAGCCCCTTAAAGGAATCATGGGAACACCGACAGAAATAGTCTACTGGCGACGTGGAGATTTCTGTAATCTCCGTTGGCATGATTTGGCTAAGCATTTCAGCCGTAGTATAGCCCTTATCTGCAAACTCTGTTAGTCTGTCCAGATAATCGATGGTGTCATACACTTTAAAGATGTCCTCAGGGCGCGCGCCAGGCATGGCCTGCACGAGAAGACCAACACTTTGCCGTATCAAGTCATCGTTATCGTATGCAACATCCATAACAAATGCCGAAGGAATCTGTTCGCTCTGCGTTAGGTAAAAACTCAGGTCTGTGGTAACGTCGCCCTTACTTAATTCAACAATGCCCGTAATTGGCTCAAACTCACCATATCGAACGCGACGTACTCGTAAGAGTCCTTCTCCTAGGGGGCTTTGCCGATCAACAACGGTCTTGGTATTAGCATGTACATATCCCCGTACCTCGCCAAGCTGCATTGCCTCAGCGTAAACGCTAGAGATGATTCCATCTCCCTCGCAGTGTATTGATACACGTTCTTCGCCCTTGAGAAACGAAGCCATCAATGATGCGCCCGTTAGTGCCCTACCAAGCACGAGTGATTCGATTGGTCCAAGACTATGTTTCTGTTGTGCGGTTCTCACTGTGTTAGAATTGCGTATTACTGCGGCGCGGAACAGTCCATCGGAAGTCATTGCCAATGTAATCCTATCGCGATCTATCCACATCTTTTTGATATCGTCATTCATCGATGCTATCCTTGAGGTCCTTAAGCGCCTGCATTGCCTGCAGAGGCGTGATGTTGTTAATATCGAGGTTTCGTACGCGATCTCTCAGCGTGTCGTCCTTGAATTCAAAAAGTGAAATTTGAGCCGAGGCTCGCCCAATCTCTTTGTGAGAATGTTGTCCCGATTCTAACTGCGCAAGAATCGCGCGCGAAGTCACTAGTACTTCTGGAGGCAATCCTGCCATGCGAGCTACATGGATTCCAAACGAGTGATCAGAATGTCCGGGAACAACACGGTGGGTAAAGACGATCTCATCGCCAACTTCGCGTACTTCAACTTGTAGATTATGCACACGAGGGAACGAATCAGCTAATGCCGTTAGTTCATGATAGTGGGTTGCAAAGATCGTTTTGGCTCCAATCACTTCATGTATATACTCGGCAATAGCCCAAGCGATGGAGATTCCATCAAATGTTGCGGTACCTCGTCCTACTTCGTCCAGAAGAATGAGACTTCGATTGGTAGCGTTGTTGAGGATGTTAGCCGACTCTAACATTTCCACCAGAAACGTGCTTTCACCAGCTACAATGTTGTCTTGGGCGCCAACTCGAGTAAAGATTCGGTCGGTTAAAGGGATGGTGGCAGCCGTTGCAGGAACAAAACTTCCTACGTGAGCTAAAAAGACGATGAGTCCCACCTGTCTGAGGTAGCTGGACTTCCCCGACATATTGGGTCCAGTAAGTATATGAAGCTGTGCAGATTCCGTATCCATCCGAACAGTATTTGACGTATACGATGTGCCTGGAGGCAACAGTTGCTCGATTACGGGATGACGAGCACCTGCAATCTCGAGTAATGTTCCACTATGAATGCTGGGTTCTACATAGCCGTATACGTTTGCTACATCGGCAAAACCGGCCATAGCATCTATAGCTGCGATCACAGATGACGTGCGTTGAATAGCTGCACATTCTTCTGCTATACTCGAGCGTAGCTCCTCTAGAAGTCGAGACTCACACATTGTAACGGCACCTTCGGCGTTTACAATCTTTTGCTCAAATTCTTTGAGTGTTGGAGTTGTGTATCGTTCAGCATTAGCCAACGTTTGACGCCGATCATATCGTTCAGGAACGCGTGTTTTGTGTGTGTTCGATATCTCGATGTAATAGCCAAACACATTTGTGTAGGCCACTTTAAGTGTAGATATACCAGTTTCTACACGTTCTTTTTCTTGATACTTGGCAATCCATTCTTTGCCGTTGAACAAGGCATCGGTTGCCTCATCTAGATCTGCGTTATATCCTTGACGAAAGATCTTACCTCCGCCTATTTGCAATGATGGCTCTTCTAGCAATGCACGTGAAATTAAACTTACAACAGCATCATGACCTTGAAGTCGGGACGCAAGCGTACTAATGTCTTCGAACGAACTTTCTACACAGAGGATCCGAAGAATGGGTAACTGTGCAAGACCAGATCCTAATGCAACAAGATCGCGCGATGTAGCCCTACGGGTAACAACCTTTGTCATCAGTCGCTCGAGATCGCCGATACGTTCTAGCACTCGCCTGAGATCAGCCAATCGTTGGGTATCTCGCACAAACCCTCTTACAATGCCAAGCCGACGTTGAATTTGCACTTCATCAATCAACGGAGCTTGCAGCCACCATCTCAATAGCCGTCCACCCATTGGCGTCATCGTTCGATCGAGGATAGTAACAAGTGCGCCAACAGAACCATTACCCCACATCGAACTATGAATCTCAAGGTTCCTCCGTGTTGAAGCGTCAAGAACCATCGTTGTATCTGACTTTAGAATACGCAGTCCCGTAATCTGCGCCAACGCCCCTTTCTGTGTCTCGCCTACATAGTGCAAGACAACACCTGCGGCAATAGCGCCCCTTTCGAGTGATTCTGCGCCAAACCCTTTCAGTGAACTTGTATTGAAGTGCCGCAAGAGAATATTGCTTGTGAAGTCGGGGTCAAAGATCCACGATTCTACTCGCGTTGTTGCAGGGGCATACGGCAACTGCTGTAAAAGGGGCTCCCACCAAGCTCGTTGATCCTTATCGAGTATGATTTCTGCAGGTTGTAGAGATTCAATCGTAGCTGCGAGCTTTTCGAATTCTATATCACCGGCAGTGAATGTTCCGGTAGACACATCCGCAACGGCAAGACCACATATGTTGCTTTTGCTTGATGGTCCAACAATTGCAGCCACATATGTGTGAGTTTTATTGTCGAGCAACTTATCATACATCACCACGCCAGGGGTGACCACTTCTACAACGCCACGCTTAACAATTCCTTTGGCCTGTTTGGGATCTTCCAATTGCTCACAAACGGCAACTCGGTGCCCAGCTCTTACGAGCTTTGGCAGATAGGCATCAAGCTGATGGTGAGGGAATCCTGCTAATGGAATCTCGCCTGCTGATCCATTATTTCGTTTCGTCAACGTTATGCCACATGCTTTGGCCGTTACCACAGCATCATCACCAAACGTTTCGTAGAAGTCGCCAAGACGAAACAGCAACACCGTATCAGGGTGTTGTGCCTTTATCTGTCCGTATTGCCGCATGAGCGGCGTTTCTTGTTCTAGTTTCACCCGGTGAAATTACGAAACCTAATGGGTGTGTAGCGGCCGTTACAACGGACCAGTCCTCTTATTGTCATTTTGGGTTTATCGGCACAAATTGCGACCTAACTGCATACGAGTTTGCATGATTTTCCTTCGGCAATCGTATCTTTGCCCACTCTATTGGAGAGGTGGCCGAGTGGCTGAAGGCAACGGTTTGCTAAACCGTCGTAGTGGTTTTAACCGCTACCGAGGGTTCGAATCCCTCCCTCTCCGCAACTTTAAGCCCTGCGCTTCGGCGTGGGGCTTGTTATTTGTGACATGCCAGACGCGCGTACCATACGGAACATCGTTACCAACCGCAAAGCACTGTACGAATTTGAGGTGCTTTTGCGATTGGAAGCTGGGATTGCCCTAACAGGCACGGAGGTTAAATCTCTTCGTGCAGGTAAGGTGAACCTCACAGACGCGTATGCGACGTTTTTGAACAAGTCATCGGATGAGTTTTGGCTCGTAAACCTCCACATTAATCCGTATGATTTTGGCAATAGAGAGAACCACGACCCCCTACGCAAACGCAAACTGTTGCTTAAAATTCACGAGATTCAAAAGCTTCGTGAATCAATCGAAGAAAAGGGGCTAACTGTTGTGCCCCTTTCCATCTATTTTTCCGGATCCTACGTTAAAGTGGAACTAGGACTTGTTCGTGGTAAAAACCTATATGACAAGCGTGCTGCTACAAAGGACAGAGATCAAAAGCGAGATTTACGCCGGGGAACAGACGAATAACGAGGCACTTTCATGATGATAAGCGTTCAAGAACAACTCAATATCATTGCACAAAACGTTGTTGACCTCCTCCCCCTAGAGGAGCTTCAACGCAAACTTGAACGATCTGCTGCCTCTGGCAAACCACTTCGTGTGAAGTTGGGACTAGACCCTAGTAGACCAGACATACACCTGGGTCATGCCGTTGTGCTCAATAAACTTCGCCAATTCCAGGATCTCGGACATACTGTTGTCCTCATCATTGGTGACTTTACGGCCATGATCGGAGACCCAACGGGGAAGTCAAAAACACGTCCAGCGTTAACGCTTGAAGAAACGCGCGAAAACGGACAGACATATGTGTCTCAAGCGTCGAAAGTGCTGGACATATCACGAACAGAAGTAGTATACAACTCGGCTTGGCTTGATGCAATGTCGTTTAAGGACGTCGTGAGTCTATCAGCTAAGTATACGGTTGCACAAATTCTCGAGCGAGACGACTTCACAAAACGCTATCGGTGCGGTGAACCTATTGGTGTACATGAGTTCCTCTATCCCCTTTCGCAGGCGTACGACTCAGTAGCTGTGCGCAGCGACCTTGAAATCGGTGGCACGGATCAGAAGTTCAACTTATTAGTAGGTCGCGAGATCATGCGTGCCTACGGCCATGAGCCACAGTGTATTCTCACGATGCCAATCCTAGAAGGCACCGATGGCGTTGAAAAGATGAGTAAGTCCTTGGGCAACTATATTGGGTTAACAGACTCTGCAAAGGACATGTTTGGCAAAACGATGTCTATCCCTGATACGATGATTCCTCGTTATCTGCAATTAGCCTGTTATGCTAGTGACGAAGAAGTTTCTTCTATCCAAAGAGAACTTGCAGACGGCTCGTTGCACCCACGAAATGCAAAAGTGGACCTTGCGAAACGAATTGTCGCTCGTTATCACGGTCAACAGGTTGCCGAAGATGCCGTTGCCGAATTCGAACGAATATTTGTCAAGAAAGACATGCCCGATGAGATTCCTGACTTTGTGTTTGACTCGGAAGCAGCGTTTGACATTGTGAGTATTCTTGTAGCCACGGGCATATCAACATCGAAAAGTGAGGCCCGAAGATTAGTCTCACAAGGTGGAGTATCGATAGATGGTGAACGAATAACTGATGCTGCTCATATTGTTGACATGACTGATTCACCAATACTCCGCGCAGGTAAACTCCGATTCGTGCGCCTCGCCAGGCCGTGATTATTCGGATTGAACAGAGCGGTTTTGCTACGGGGCCTGTCAATATGGATACTGATCGCAGAATGATGGAACTCGTGCGAAGGCGCGAAGTTGCCGTAGCTGTGCGAACGTATTCTTGGGCACCCTGGTGCGTCTCTCTCGGCCGGAACCAGGAAGACTCTGCCATTAGCTCAGCAGCATGCCTTGAACGGGGCTTCGACGTTGTTCGTAGGCCCACGGGAGGCCGAGCCGTCCTTCATGCAAATGAACTCACCTATTGCATCGTAACGAGGACAAAGGCATTGCTTACACCTCGTAAAATCTACACAGCCACTCATGAGCTCATATTTGAGGCGCTTTCCGCACTTGTTGGTGGGTTGTCCTTTTCTGGAGTTCCTACGGACCTACGTAATCATTACGCCTCATCTGGTCCCTTAGGTCAGTCCTGTTTCTCCTCACATGCACGAAGTGAGATTATGTATGGCAACCGAAAAGTTGTTGGTTCTGCACAGCGTGTTGTTAATGACATTGTCCTTCAGCATGGGAGTATTCTCTGCGGACCCGGTCATGAAGGACTAGCTGATGTAATTGTAGCAAACCAAGAACAACGCCTACAATTGAGAACGGACATTGAAGCCTCAAGCGCTACACTATCCTCAATTGCAGGCCGCGTATTGCCAATTCACGAAGTTGAGAATGTTATCCATGCTTCATTTTCCAATGGTATCGAAGCTAAATTTGCACACTAATTGTTATTCGTGAGGCAGCGCCATGCGAACAATCATCACCTTACTAGCTCTTGCATCTCTTCTCCTCGCATCTGGATGTTTGCGATCTTCCACAACTGTTCTTGTTTAAAAGGATGGTTCGGCTGTAGTAACGGATAGCCTAGTACTCACGGCCACCACAATGAAGATGTACCAAGAAATGGCAAAGGCAACAAAAACACCAATAGACAAACTACTGCGTGAGCAGTAGAAAACATTAATCAGCTTAGGATCAGCAAGAATGCATTCCATGATCACACGAATTCGAGTACCAAAACGGCACCTGACCGACCATCGTACGTTACCTTCGAACGTTTAGGTGATCGTGTAACAATTCAGAACATGCCCCTAACTACTGAGCCAAAGTCAGATTCTACAACTATTCCAACCGATGCTGAAATGCAACAGCAGGTGAAGATGCTAAAGGAATTCATGCGCGACCTTGAGATTGCAATTCGAGTTTCGTTTGAATCTGGTATTGCCACAACGGACGCTACGTATGTCACAAAGAATACCGTTGTGATTGCGGAACTCAAATTTAACAACGTGATAGCCAAGTTCGAAAAAGACCCAAGCATATTTCGATTGATGTTGGGCATTCCTACACCTGAGCCATGGTCTCTTGAAACATCTTTTAACAATCTCAATTCATCTGTAAAGATGGAGACAAAGAGCACCATACAGGTTTAAATAAAGTGAGCTGTTCTATGATCTGGCGACAGCCACTGGACGCACAACGCTGATCCCTATGTGTGTGCGGACACCGGCTACGTATTCGCTAACTCTACCATCGAGGATTACTTTCTTCTTCTGCGATGACGCGTGCATCAGCCGTGCTTGGCCCCCTGCACGAATGATAAGTCCAGTGTGCGCATAATCGAGGCCCTCCTTTGAAGTAGCGATTGCTACAATATCTCCAGTTTCGAGAAGGTGCTCTATTTCTGCAATGCGATCTTTAGGCACTAAATGTCGGGAAGTAGAAGCAAGGGACTCCTCTATTTCCGAAATACGGACAACCATTGATGAGTCTTCGGTCAACGGTCGGTAATATTTAGGGTTTTCCGACATGAAATGAACGTTGATTGGGTATATATCTCCACCCAAATCACGCGTTATGTCCGTTACTACCTTCTTATAGACATTGTCATCAATCCAGTCTGCTGTGTAATGTAAACGAGAGGTATAGTCCTTGAGAAGGCCGCGTCGGTACCTAGTAAACGACACTTCTTTCACAAGGTCTTCCCAGGAGCTTTTTCCGTGTTTAATCACCCGCGATATATTGAGAACATTCTCAAACAGCGTAACGCAATCTAAACCAGTAAGATCAATCCTGCATACTTCAGGACCGTCTCCTTCAAGCGTTCCACCAACGTATGGTGTTCCAACAAATAACTCAGCGATGTGACCCATCAGAGGTCCGATAGCAAGTTTGTCCCATCCATCCGTGCGTGAACGTCGTACGGCTTGACTGTAGATGTATCGCGACGTGGCCTGCGGGTCAGAGTTTTTCTTTCTGCTATGCCGGAGATTCTGAAACACAAACGGTATTGCTACCAGAGAAATAAATGAACGCCGATCCATAGTTAGGACTTCGTTAGTGCTATGCCGAGGTTTGTTAGTTGACTAGTGTCTACATCAGACGGACAACCGTCCATGAGAGACAAGCCAGAGGTTGTTTTAGGGAAGGCAATTACGTCGCGAATATTGTCTGTGTTACATAGGAGCATTACGAGACGGTCAAACCCAAATGCAATACCACCATGAGGAGGAGCCCCATATCGTAGGGCGTTGAGGAGAAATCCGAATTTTAAATCCGCGTCCTCGCGTGAAAATCCAAGCAGATCAAAAATCTTTTGTTGTACTTCATTGGTGTGGATGCGGATAGATCCCCCAGCGGCCTCGTATCCATTGATGACCAGATCGTGCGCTATAGCACGCGCGTGTGTTGGGTCGGTTGAAAGCAATGAGACATCATCGAGCATTGGCGCTGTAAATGGGTGATGACGAGCTACCCACCGCGATTCCTCATCGCTATATTCCAACAGTGGGAACTCAGTAACCCAATGGAACGAATACATGCCCGAGACGCCATCTAATATCCCAGTCCTACGAGCAACTTCCGTGCGAAGAGCACCCGCCACAACACATGCTCGTTCCCACTTTCCTGCAGAAAATACCACGAGGTCTCCGTCGTCAGCTGCGGTCAACGTAAGCAATGCATCGCGTTGATGATCAGGCAAGAACTTTACAAATGAACCCGTTACTTCCCCGCCTAAAACCTTAAGCCAAGGCAGCCCCTTAGCACCATACTTCTTAGCGTGTTCGGTTAGTTCATCTATCTGTTTGCGAGAGAACGTTGCGCAGCCTTTTGCATTGAGGGCCATTACCGTGCCCCCTTCAGCTACTGCGTCTGAGAAGACGCTGAAGCTTGATGCACCTGCAACCTCCGTCACATTGGTGAGTTCCAGACCGTAACGAAGGTCTGGCTTGTCCGATCCGTATTTCTCTAACGCTACATCAAACGGCATTCTTTGGAGTGGCAATGTTACGTCGAATCCCAATATCTCTTTCCATACTCGAGAAAGGAATCGTTCTACAAGGTTGAGAATATCATCCTGATGGATAAACGACATTTCAACGTCTATCTGGGTAAACTCTGGCTGACGGTCGGCTCGGAGATCTTCATCACGGAAGCACTTTACAATCTGCATGTATTTGTCAAATCCCGACACCATAAGCAACTGTTTGAAAAGTTGAGGAGACTGTGGCAAGGCATAGAATCTGCCTTTATTCATCCTACTCGGTACCAAGAAGTCGCGAGCCCCCTCCGGAGTTGACTTCGTCAATACTGGTGTCTCAATCTCGATAAAGCCTTCTTCTTCGAAGAATCTATGAGTGAGTTGACTGAGTTTATTTCTCACAATAAAATTCTTTTGTAAGACATGCCTACGCAGGTCTAGATACCGGTAGCTAAGTCGGAGTTCTTCATTGGTAGCCAGATCATCAACAATCTCAAAAGGTGTTACGTCCGCCGAGTTTATAACGCCTATGTCATCAGCAAGAACTTCAACCATACCCGTTGGTATTCTTGGGTTAGGATTTTCCCGTACACGAACGGTACCTCTTACCCAGATCACGTATTCAGATCGGACGTCCCTAATTTGATCATCTAACTCGGGTCTATGCGACGTGTCTACTACGGCCTGTGAAACGCCCTCTCGATCGCGGAGATCGAGAAATATTATGCCTCCATAATCTCTACGGGCATTTACCCAGCCGTTGAGTACCACCACCTGACCAGCATGTTCTGGCCTGAGGCTTCCGCACATTATTGTTCTTTTTTCGAATGTCATGATCAGTCAAATATGGAACGAAAGCCTGAATTTACGAATCGTTGATCGTCATTCGCCGATAACGAGCTTGCGAACTGCTGAAATCACAGATTCTACTGGTATGTCCGCAATCCGCGAGGTGGTGGTTTCACAGGCAAAACATGGGGTATTGTATGGGTACCACGGCATAAGATCAGCTCGATCGTGCACAAACAAGACAACACTCGGAACGGAAAATGCCGCTGCAACGTGAACCGCAGAGGTGTCAGGAGTGATTAATCCATCCAATTGTGCAATGATTGCGGCCCAGGCGGTAAAAGACGCTACCGGTTCTATAAGCCTGCAATGTGTTGCTTCTGAGATGCGCAGAAGCATATCCAAATGCTGCTGCGCACCCAGTATAACAAACTCTACTTCTGAACCCAGATTGCCGACTTCATTGATAACGCGAATGATATCAATTTCTGGGTACATGCGCCCGATATCTGAGCCAGAGATATTGAATCCAAAAATCTTCCTACCTACGGAAGTTCCATGAACGAGGCTTTGAGCATGCAGAACATCACTCTCCTGAAGCGGGTATGCTAGCTGTTTTTCCTCTGTAGTAAGATCTACGCCAAATGGCCAAAGAAGTCGTGAGATTCTATCAACGATATGCACAGAGGATCTATCGGCCAAAGGAACAACGTGGGTGTATACTCCTCGATTCTCCTTGTCGATCCCGATTGCATATCGAGCATGGGTAGCGTTCACAAAAAGCGAAGAAGTTGTTGAGGCATTGTCCATACAATCTACAACCACATCATACCGCCGTTTACGTATAGTGCGCCGTAACTTCAAGAGCGCTAAAGGCCCTTTTTGATAAAGCACAACGGCGTTGATGAAGGGGCTTATCGCATCCCGCACAGGGATGTTGTTATGTGAGAGAACTACGTCTATCTGGCCTTGCGGGAATAACCGCCGGAGTGCGCGAAATATTGGCACACTTACCAACACATCACCGATACGATCTTGTCGTAATACGAGGATTCTGATGTCACCACCAGTTGGAATCACTTGGCAAGAACGAGAAATCAACGTTGGAATTCTGCTAAGACCAACACTGCGGTTGAACTGACCACGCGTCCATAGCTCAACCCGTTTGAGTTTCGATTTCAACACGTTATGTCTAACAAATCAACAACTGCTGTAACGATTGTTTCTGCAGGGATACTGTTTACTGATGAAGGGTCGGCACTTAACACACCCTTAAAGGGCACACCAAAAGGGAACCACTCTGCCACTTTAATTAGTTCGGCAAACAGAACAGTACAAGGAACCATTGCCGCTGCCGCAACGTGGATAGTAACAGTGTCGGGAGAGATTAACTGACGTGCACCAGCAATCAACGGAAGTAGCTCTACTACGGTACCACTCCATAGATGAACGTTTGGATCGTTGACTATTGATACAATACGCTCGACAACAGTTTGTTCGGATGGGGCGCCTGATACAAGGATCGACACATCCGGACGTTGCGATCGAAGCATTTGAATCACAGGAATACAGGAGTCTGACTTCCATTGGCGATTTGGTGAATACGCCGAGATGTTGACCACCACGTACGGCCTCCCAATGACTTCTACAGGAGGATCGAACGAATTAGGAATCGTACGGGCATTTTGACGGAAGCCCCAGGAAAGCCCCCTTGCCGAGAGCCATGCACGGACGCGTTGTACTGCTGCAACATCGATTGGAATGAGAGGACGTGCAATGTCCTTTGGTACAGGGCGCACAGGCGTGATTGCATAGGGTCCAACGCGCGCCATGGTCAGGATCCAATGTTCTGCCGCATGGTGTGGCACTTGCACGTCAAACACTTGGCCGTAAATGGCTTCACGAGCATCATGACGAATAGTAACTTTTAGTGCCCTACGAGATGCCAATCGTGCGAGAATTGCCGCCTTTGTCATTTGTGTAAACACTGCAGCTATTACTACATCGTAGTCTTCCCTCTTTCTTAGAGAACGCACGCGCAGCCAGGACGGTCGAAAACCGTGTGACGGATTAATTGCAACAACGTGACGAATCCGTGGGTCAGATTCTAACAGAGCTTGATTTCGATACGATCCAACAACATCAATCTCAACCCCAGGAATGGCAGCAATGAGCCATTCAATGATTGACGTGGTTGTGATGTAATCGCCCAATGCATCATACCTAAAGAGCAACACCTTGTGTACGTGTCTTCCATCTACTGGTTTGGCACTAACGGCAAACTGCTTGTGCGTGCCCAATAGTCTAAAGATGAACCGCCTAATCCTATCTCTGAACCGTATTGGATCATTTGAATCTATCCGTAACTCATACGGAACGAGACGATAGAGTTGGACCGCTAAGTTGCGAACCAGTTCACCATCTTCATTTCCGAATACGCGAACGTCCCCCAGAGTCTCCATATAAAAGAACCCCGGTAGTTATTACGCCACCTCAGTGGCAACGTCGTATGCGATGTCTTTTGCAAGCGAATAGATTTTCTCAATTGCACCGCTGATCTGAGAGGTAGTCTCAGGGTCGTCCGAAGCTTCGTACGCCTCGGCGGATGCATACGCATAGACCTCTTGGAAGTGATTGTGCTTCCCTTTGGTCTCAAAGAGTGCAAAGCTGGTGTCTGTGCCTGAATAAAACGCTCTCACGCTCGCTATTGTAGCGAGGTATTCAGAACGTTTGCCGTCAGCAACAGAATATGAAACGCGAAACAGAACCTTGGCCATGGAACGAAATCCTTAAAGAGATTGCTATCAAAAATACGGTACGGGCGGTTTGACAGACCTTCAAACTTATCAACAACCAAACCCTTGCTACAACGAACGCCCCGTAAGAGCTAGTCTAACGGGGCGATTCGGTGTGTGATAGGGAGGATTTATTTCTTTTTGTTCTTGGCAACGTCCGACGTCTTTACTACCGGCCCGCTGTTGCCAAAACTGTTGTAGACGTAGGTGAGAACGCCTGCAATATCCTCGTCTGTGTACTTCTTGGGTAATGGAGCCATAACGCCGTTATACTCTTTTCCGTTTACTATAACCTTACCGGCCTTGCCGTTAACCACTTCTTTAATAACGGTGGCGAGTGGAGTTTTCTTCAAATAATCACTTTTTGCAAGCGGAGGATACACCGTCCCAAGCCCCATTCCTGTGGGCTGATGGCACGTTTTGCAGTATTCTTCGTAGACTTTTTTACCCCTGGTCATCATCGCCGCCTTATCCTGTGCCATTGAAGATGTTGTAAAAGCAACAAAAACCACTCCAACTACTACCAAAGCCAAAAATGCCTTCATGTGAGTTTTCCAAGTGTTATTGATATACGGCTTTACGCCCGCAAATATAGGATGCAATGGTCTTAATTCTACGGTTCTTCGCAACAATTGACGTTTGAATTCGGTCGAGCTTCTGGAGGTGATACATACGGGATATCTAATGCCATACCTCGGAGGATCACGATGGATCCGATTGCAATTGCCATAATGGGAAGAGCAAAACGCATTGTTTTCTTCAACCGTTGGGTAAGGAAGCCCCCTCCCAATGCAATACTCATCATAACGGGGAGAGTACCTATGCCAAAGGTGGCCATGAAGATTGCTCCTCCCAGTGGCTCAGTTGTGGAAGCACTACCAAGCAAAGCGGAAACCACAAGTCCACATGGCAATAAACCATTACACGCACCAATACCTAGCAGTGCTAGAAAGGAGTGTTGGTGCAAGAGCCTGCGTAGCTCTCGTCTCAGTGGATCCGCTATTCTGTGAAGGGGGCCCGATGGGAAAAGCGACCTATGCCAAACGAGTTGCATGATGGCGGTAACAACCATCAATGTTCCGGCCACAAGTGATGCTACCCTACCATACCCGGCAATATCAAACACACTCGCTCCGTATCCAGCGATGAGGCCAAGTGTGGCATAGGTTCCGATTCGACCAAACTGATAGAATAATTTCTCTGCTACCACTCTGCCGCGCGTACCTCCAGATGACGGTAGTGCCATTGCGATGGGGCCGCACATGCCCGCACAGTGTAATCCACCTGCAAGACCAAGGAGAAATCCTGTGATTGGATCAATCACGCGTTACTCTGCAAAAAATGGATGTTCAATTTCATATGTATCTCGTGCCACAACCCAGCGTGCCGTGCCTATCCATTTCCCACGCTTTAGGCCATGTAGATCGATGCGAGTAATTCCGCTACTATCGCATGGTGTTACAATCGTTCGGTCGAGTTCTGGTAAATCAGATCGATAGAACGTAGTGCGAATTGGCTCGAGCGGAAGTGAATGTGGCGGTATGCTCACGGTAAGTACACCATTGGCCACCTCCATGTGAGCCCCTACCCTATCTGCGTTGAGTCTTTCTTTCATCATTGCATCGTGGTGGAGCGACTCCTCGTAATAGTCATCACGGACAAGGTCTACGGGCGTCATGAGTGCAAATACAACCCATGCTAGAGTTGCCCCTGCAAAGAAAACGTATACAATACCAATTCTCCATCCCCAGTGAAATCGTCTCATGTGATTAGTGCCTACGGAGAAATGAATGAAGTTGTTATCACACGAAATACTTGTCCATTAGATATCATCTCTATCGAGATCTTGTCTTGTGAGGCCTGTGCAGAATGTTTGTCTTGTATAATAATGAACCTACCCTTGAGTATCTGCTCTGGAGAGACATGAGATGGAAGTCCGATATTCTTAATCGAATATCCACTGGGCGAGATAACCCTCATTTCGTACGTGATGTCTTTGCCGGTCTTATTTATAATCTGCAACCGGTAAAAGTTAGCAATACCGTCTTGCATCATAACCCACGTTGTTCCCTCTTGCCGTAGGATCACTACATCAAGATCCTGGCGTAGCACAAAAAGTATTACAACAATAGAGATCATCAGTAACCAGACTGCCAGATAGGCCTTGATTCGTAAGGTGAATACTCTGGTCTGATTGGTTTCAATTGCTGTGAGACTACTGTAGCGGATGAGCCCCTTATTGAGACCTACTTTGTCCATTACCTCATCACATGCATCAATGCAGGCCGTACAGCTAACACATTCGAGCTGTATTCCATTGCGGATATCTATCCCCGTAGGGCATACAGTAACACATTGATGACAGTCTACGCAATCACCCTTTGATGCGGGCCGAGTGAATTCCCCCGTTGTACCAGACAAAGCCGCCTTCTTTGCCTCATTGTCTTCCCGCGACCATTTGGCTCGGGATTCGCCCCTCATAAAGTCATACGAAATTGCAACCGTGTTCTCATCTACAAGAGCAGACATATAGCGTCCGTATGGGCAGGCTATCAAACATGCCTGTTCTCGGAATCGATAGAACACCATGAAGAAAACAAACGTGAAGAACACGAGACCGCCAAACAATTCGAAATGCGCCATTGGTCCGTTAATCACGTAGAGAATCAGAACGTCGCTAGAAACAATGTAGGCAAGAAATACGTTGGCGATACCAAAGCTGATGATGGAGAATATTTTGATTTTTAGCACTGCTCTCCATATCCGATCAAAGTTCCAGGGACCGGCATTTCTTGCAGATTGTTCCTTTGGGCCACCTTCTATAAGCCACTCAAGTTTTCGAAACACCATTTCCATGAAGATGGTTTGAGGACATAACCAGCCGCACCATATTCGTCCCAAGGTTGCGGTAAAGAGGACAATCGTAACAACGCCCGTAAGGAACAATAGGGCAACCAAGTAGAAGTCGTTTGGCCAGAACGGCATGCCAAAGAATACAAACTGTCTCTCAATGATGTTGAACAACAAAAACTGGTGCCCGCGCACTTTTATGAAGGGGGCGAGCACCAAGAATGCCAAAAGGAAAACGCCTAGGATATTACGCCAGCGAGTGAATCTACCGCGTGGCTTACGCGCATAGATCCACTTTCGTTTACCGTCCGGACTGATGCTCGAAAGTTCAGCACGAAATCGTTCGTGATCGTCCACGAGATCCAGTTCAATCAAAGACATGAGAACGTCCTTCGTGTGGTGATTAGCATACGCTACTGTACCGAAGCTGCATCCCGGTTACACGGAACTTCCCTACCCTCTTCAATTGGTTTTGGCTCTGGTGGATTAGTTCCACGCATTGAGACAACATATGATGCCACCTGTTGAAGTTGGTCGTTGGACAGTTTATTACTGCTGCCGTATGGTAACATGCCCTTTTCTGGGTAACCTGTGGTGATACTGGTCATGATATTCTCGAGAGAACATCCATGAATCCAATAATCATCTGTTAGGTTAGGGCCTATCTGTCCACCAAGATCTTCACGGTGGCACGTATAGCACAGGTTGTCCATGCTATTAAAAATTGCCTTACCCTTGGCCATTGACTCTACATCGGTTAACAGAACGGCCTTTGAAGCCGACCTCTTTGGTGAGGCTGCTATCATGGACTTGGCTTCTTCTACTTGCGCTGCATATTCGTTTGCCTGACCTCGCGGACCATACCAAAGAATATTCCAATCAGGTCCGGTGTAGATCTGATAATAGAATACGTAAATCACACTCATGATGATTGTGAAATAGAACCCATACAACCACCAACGTGGCAGGTCGTTGTCGAATTCTCTGATACCATCGGCGTCATGGTCTAACAACCGGTCTTTTTCTTGTTGTGCCATAGTGTTCAACTCCGTTGCATTGGTGTCTGTGTGTGGTTTGCGTCAGGTACATCCGCTTCATCTAGTAATATCGATCGAGAAAGTGATTCAAGTCGTGCCTTATCTGCACGGAAGAACCATACGATCAGAACAGAGAAAAACCCGAAGAAGAGACCAAGTGCGAAAATTGGGTACCACTCTATCCCAGGTATGCTTGCAAGAACATTTTTATACATGGTTATCTCACTTTCCTGATGCCGAAGGCGGCATCTTTTTTATGTCCGTACCGAGACGCTGTAGGTAGGCTATAACAGCAATAATCTCTTTACGAGGATCTACGTTCTTGATACCAGATTGGTCAAGATTAGCTACAATCTCTTTCGACTGTGCCGTAAGATCCGCCACCGCCTGTTGAGCATAGCCGTCAGGGTACGGAACGCCGAGCTTCTGCATCGTAAGGATCTTGCCTTCCGTGTGGGTTATGTCGAGGTCCGTAGAATACATCCACGAATAACTCGGCATAATGGAGTTGGGAGATGTTGAACGTGGTTCATTCATGTGTTTCCAATGCCACGCACTAGGATATTTGCCGCCTATTCGGTGTAAGTCTGGTCCTGTTCGTTTAGAACCCCACTGAAATGGATGGTCATATACAAACTCGCCCACCTTTGAATACTCTCCGTAGCGCTCTGTCTCGCTACGGAACGGTCTGATCATCTGTGAGTGGCAGGTATAACAGCCTTCACGTACATAAATGTCCCTACCTTCAAGTTCCAACGGCGTATATGGTTTTACACTTGCGATGGTTGGCACGTTGGATTCGATTAGTGCTGTAGGAACAAACTCCACAACGCCCCCTACAAGCACGGCTATAAAGACATAGAGACTAAAACGAACTGGAGTTCCCTCTAGAAGTCTGTGCCAACCTTCTTTTGGTTCATGCGATGGCTCGTGCATTCTGTTAATAACCTGAACCTCTTCGTTTGCTAGCAGCTTTCCACTCTTGGCAGTTTTGTACAGGTTCCAAACACCAACGCATGCTCCAATTAAATAAATGGTTCCGCCTATGGAACGCATGACATACATCGGAATCATCTGCGTAACAGTTTCGAGGAAGTTGGGATACCGAAGAGTGCCGTCGCTTACAAATTCCTTCCACATGAGCGATTGCATTATTCCGCCCCAATAGATCGGGATTACATAGAGCAATACACCTAGTGTCATCAGCCAGAAGTGCCAATTGGCCATCGATAATGAATACAGTTTTGTCTTGTAAATACGCGGGAAGATGTAGTACAACATTGCAAACGTCAAACCACCATTCCACAGTAGAGCACCAAGGTGCACGTGAGCAATCACGTAATCTGTATAGTGTGTAAGGGCGTTGATGTTCTTGAGCGACATCATCGGACCTTCAAACGTAGACATACCATAGGCGGTAACACCTACAACCATGAACTTCAACACAGGATCCGTGCGGACCTTGTCCCACGCACCACGCAAGGTGAGTAAGCCGTTAACCATGCCGCCCCATGACGGAGCAATGAGCATGAAGCTAAACACTACTCCAAGTGTCTGCGCCCAATCGGGCAGTGCCGTGTATAAGAGGTGGTGCGGGCCGGCCCAGATGTATAAAAATATCAACGCCCAAAAGTGGATGATGGAGAGTCGGTAGGAGAACACCGGCCGATTAGCTGCCTTAGGAATAAAATAGTACATGATTCCGAGGAACGGCGTTGTGAGGAAGAACGCAACGGCATTGTGTCCGTACCACCACTGTACCAATGCATCTTGAACACCTGCATACATGCTGTAACTCTTGAGCATATGCACGGGCAATTCAAACGAGTTAACTACATGCAGCAATGCAACAGTTAGAAACGTAGCTAGATAAAACCAGATCGAGACGTACATGTGTTTCTCTTTGCGGCGGAGGATAGTGCCTATCATGTTCCATCCGAACACCACCCAAACGAGCGTAATGGCAATATCGATTGGCCATTCAAGCTCGGCGTATTCCTTACTGGTAGTGATGCCAAGTGGCAACGTAACCGCGGCACTTACGATGATTAGTTGCCATCCCCAGAAATGGATCTTGCTCAGAACATCGCTAAACATGCGCGCCTTGCACAACCGTTGGAGCGAATAATACACTCCCAAGAAAATTCCATTACCTGCAAACGCAAATATCACAGCATTTGTATGGAGGGGGCGAAGCCTACCGTATGATAGGAAGTCGATTCCTCCGAGAAACTCTGGTAGGTAGAGCTTAATCGCAACGAGCACGCCAACGAGGAATCCAACAATCCCCCAAGTAAGCGCAGCTATCGAGAACATACGCACGATGTTGTTGTCGTAGGAGACCGTTTCCACGCAACCCCCGCGCTTCTCCACCGACGAATCTATAATGTTCATATTCCAACCCCGGAATAGTGAGCGTAACATAAAAACAATCTCATTTGATTTTTTTTTCTTGTTCTATGTTGGTGGGATTATCATCAAAGAGCATACGCACTGCTGGTGTACCAAGGTCATCGTACTGTCCCCGCTTTGTAGCTACTAAGAAGGCAAGTAAAAAACCACCCGCAACCAGGATGCTACAGACTACCAACAAGGGCATTACGCTCATGAAATTCTCCTCGATAGTACTTTTGCCCCAAACACGCTTATACCAATTACAAGCAGCGAACTAGCAGGCATCAGTATTGCGGTACTAACCGGTGTAAGTATGCCCGATACTGCCAGCGTAAGCCCAGCAACATTGTACACCATCGTGCATAGCAACGTAGCCCAGATTAGGCGATTCAGTGTATTGGAATACGTAAGTAAAGCTGGCAGATCAACCAGACGAGCCGACGTTAGAACAAGATCACTGGCAGGTGCTAGTGTAGAGGTGTCAGTTGTTACGGCGATGGAAACATTTGCCATAGCCATCGCCGATACGTCATTGAGGCCGTCTCCCACCATCAGAACGTGCGACTTTTTACGTTGAAGCTGCTCTATGCGGTTTACCTTTTCTTGTGGTGTACTATGAAACTTCATCTTGGCCGGTTCAAACATGTCGGCAAGAACTTCAGCATCACGTCCGGTATCGCCGGATAGGAGAATCGTTTCCAACCCCTGTTTACGAATTGCCTCAACCATTGCCTTCATTCCGTCTCTAACGTGAGATCTTATTACATAACGCCCAACAATCCGTCCACCTATTGCCACATAGGTGCCATCTACACTGTTGATGTCTTGTGAAGTGATACGCTGGATGAATAGTGCCGAACCTATGGCAACCTCGAGGCAGAAGTATCTGCCTGTAATTCCCTGACCAACTTCTTCAACTACGTGATCTACCACACCAACCGGAGATGCTCTCTGGGCAATGCTCCTGCTTATTGGATGTGTGCTATGGGCAGCAACTGCACGTATTGCGTCTTCCTCGTGCTTCGTCAAAGCTCTACCCTCAAATGATACGTCGTTGGTAGACGTTGTAACAGTTCCGGTCTTATCAAAGACTACCGTTGTTACACGCTGAAGTTCTCGAAGCACACCAATGTTTTTGATGTAGATCCCAATTTTACCCAGGGCGCCCATAGCCGTACCATAGGTAATTGGTGCGGCTAGCGTTAACGCACATGGACATGCAATGATCAACACGGCTGTAAACACGTTGAGTGAGCTGTGCACATCTGGCATCCAGAAAATCGCAGCTACTAGGGCTACACTGATTGTACCCACAGTAAACCAACGTCCAAACTGATCACTAAAATTCAAGTACGAACTGCGTGGTGTTCTTGATGCCGTCTGTTCCCAAAGCGAGGCTAGATAACTCTGTGATGCCGGCCTTGTGGCAGTAAGGCGAAGTGCCCCTCCAACCACCTTTCCTCCTGCGTAGAGCATCGAACCTGATGTACATTCAACCGGAACACTCTCACCTGTTACAAACGAGTAGTCCACATATCCAATCTCGCTCATCAAAACACTGTCAGAAGGAACGATCTCCCCATTGCGCACAAACATCATATCGCCTGCACGTAGAGCATCAATTGGAATCACGTCAATGCTCCCTCTTGATTCTCGCCGAACGGAAAGTGGGAAGTACGAGCGTACAGACCTATCGAATGAGACGGCATCAAATGATCGTTGCTGGAAGAGTTTGCCAATCAATAGGAAGAAGACGAGTCCTGCAAACGAGTCAAGGAAACCCTCGCCCCCTGCCGTTGCTATCTCGATGATACTACGAACGAACAGCGTGGTGATTCCTAACGCAACAGGCACGTCAAGATTGATCGATCTATTTCTGATACTACTAATTGCAGAGGTAAGCCATGGTGCTGCCGCATAGAAGTACACAGGTACGCACAGGCCTATGCTCAATGCGGCAAACATGAACGATAATGCAGGACCCAGACCGTTGCTTCCTGCTACATACGTGGCAAGCCCAATCATCATCGCGTTTCCAGCAGCAAATCCAGCAAGGCCAAGACGTAGGTAGAGAGACCTCGTGGCTTTTACACGTTGCTCTTGAAGGCCTCGTTGGCGTCCTTCCTGACCTAGAAGGGGCTCATACCCTACGGAGCTTAGTAGGATTACTATCTTTTTGAGGTTTGTTTCCGCAATGTTGAACTCTACCTGCACTGTTTTTCGCAGTAAATCCACACGAGAAGAGACAATTCCTGGATCAAGTCTCTGGAGTTGCTCAAGTAGCCAGACACAGCTGGTGCAGTGCATCCCGGGTATCAACAGTCTCACACGTGTTATCTGCCCATCAGAATAATCAGTATAGCGGGCTGCAGTCTCAGGATCATCTAGTACATCATACAGTAAACGCTCTCGCCGAGGTCCTCTTTGAGAAACACCAGCTGCCTGATCCAGGTCATAATACTCACACATCCCAGATGAGCGTAGAATCTCATATACACTCATGCACCCCGCACAACAAAACGGCAACGCCTCCGGGGAAACACGAGTTTCTTGGCATTCTTCACCACAATGCACACAGTGTGTTAATGTGGATTCACTCGAAATAAAGGGGTGCGGCACGTTACTCTGGGATGTTGATCGCACAAACATCTCTCAGAAATCATCCCATAGCTATGACATTTGTCATATTGGGCGGTTAACCAACTCGAAACTCACGAGCGAGACGAACATGCAACTCAGAAGATTTCTCTCCAAGTAGATCAAGAGTTACCCTACGTGCTACATCTGCAAACTTCTGGCGAACTTCAATCCAACTATCATGTGCTGGATAAGGGGCTGCATGTCCGCCACCAGGCAATCCAAGCATACACTCAGTAAACATTTCGGTGCCATCTAATGCGGATACGGTACCTGCCAACGATGTCTTCTGCGCATCGTTTACTAATGTAACGCCGCCCTTTGGACCTCGATATGAAGTCATTATTCCCGCCTGCGTCAACTGTTGAAGCACTTTGGTGGGAGTGTTCAATGAACTGTGTCAATGGATCAATCTATTGTTAAAGTTAGTGAACAAGTCTTGATGAATGGAAGACCAATTGGGAATTTGTCCGTTCCATTTAGTTTGGGCGTTTTGAACCGCGAGATAAACGAGCTTTAGAATGGCCTTTTCCGAATTGAAGGCTCCTTTGGTTTTGGTCACTTTTCGAATCATGCGGTGGTAGCTTTCAATCGGGTTGGTGGTGTAAATCAATCGCCTGAGGGGATGAGTGTATTTATAGATATGGGCAAGGCGGTCCCAATGCGTATGCCAACTTTTGAAGATAGCTGGGTACTTTTTGCCCCATTTTTCTTCTGCTTCCCCCAAGGCCTGTTTGCCACCTTCTTCGGTAGATGCCTGATAGATTTGTTTGAGGTCTTTTGCTACTTCTCTCCTGCCAAAGTCCACCACATATTTGAGGCTGTTTCTCATTTGATGCACCAGGCAGAGCTGTACTTCGGTCTTTGGAAAGTAGTCGTCTATGGCATCGCCAAAGCCTTTGAGATTGTCTATACAGGCAATGAGAACGTCTTTCACACCCCGTTCCTGGAGCTGAGTGAGTACACCTCTCCAGAAAGACGCACTCTCGCTATCACCCAGATACACGCCCAACACTTCTTTAGTGCCTTCCATATTCACCCCCAAAACGGAGTAAACGGCTTTGGATTTGACAACGCCTTCATCGCGCACTTTATAGAACATGGCATCGAGCCAGATCACGGGATAGATACTCTCAAGCGGGCGGTGCGGTTCTTACTTCCTGAAGCATCTTGTCCCTCTTCCATATGAGCCTGTATTTCACCTTCTAATGCTGCCTCTAAAAACAGCTTGATTAAGGGCGTGAACAGCCCGCCCTGTCCTAATAGAGGCTTCTTCTCACGAAGTCCGCTCTGGACTTCTTTCTGGAATTTCTCAAAATCAAATTTCTCTTTTTCCATGGTGCCATTCTATTTGTTGACACAGTTTAGTGAACAGTCTCTTTTGACTTGTTCAATTCTCAGGCAATTAGGCTTGCATTTCAGGCATCAGTTGACCTAACGCACAGTCTTTAAGTAATTTTACTGTGCATTTCGTTGTTTGCATCGTTTTTGTGCTTACGTTTCTTTGCTTCAACTAGCCTTCACTCGATGTCATGATCTTATGTCAATTTTTTTTATTGGAGAATTTATGAGGTGCGCATTCCCCGTTCACTCGCTTGATTCGAGTTGTGACAACGATCGAAGTATGATGTCAATTGGCTGTATGAGGTTCGTACTATTATTAATGCTTGTGCTAGCTTTTTACGATCTCCGTGCGCAGCCACCTTGCTATCCTAGATATAAATCTTTCTACAATACGCAACAGATGCTAACAGTTCTGCCACCATTGAATTCAGGGATGAGTTTCAACGAACTCATTGGTCACGTCATTTTAGATTCTATCTGCAGATCGCTTACATTAAACCAGATTGACTCAGTTATGGATGCACGAGTTTCCTGGGATGATACTGTGAATGCTGTTTTTAAGTATATGACTACTCTTGTTGATGTTAATCCGCTTACGGTGTTTGGTATTACCAATACCTACGCCGCTGGCCGCCGTAGAAGCGTTCCAAAGGATGTAAGAAATGCGCTACGTAATCCGATTCGAAAACATTCACCCGCTCCGCTAATTGACGATGCCATAGCAACAAGTGACTATATCTTTATTGGCACTATAAGCTCCGTCACGAACCTCGTGGATTCATCTGCATTGTCTGCAAGGACGGTAAGGGTGGCAACTGCCATTATCTCACAAAAAATACTTGGTCAAGTTGTACCTCCTTGCAGTTTGCCAAATCAGATGACTACAACAACGGAAGCATCTCAATGCATTACATTTGACATGAGCCTAGAATTGATAGGGCAAGTCTCAGATGACAAAAACATATTCCTCGATTCGACGCAAGCCGTCGCATTTTTACCATCTATTAACCAACAATACTTGATATTCTTGAATGTGCGGACAGTGTGCGGTGATAGTGCCAGCCTTTACTACACTCTATTCCCTGGTTATTGGATTGGAAATAGTTACGGTGTTTTTAAGGTGTCGTCCGGGCGAATTTCTGATGCGACAAATCTCTTTGGTTTAGGTGTAAACCCGCTGTTGAGCGACGTCGTTGCAGTAATCGAGAGTCGCTTGACTGCCATTAAGTCGTGGGTGCCATGATGAATGCATACACAAAGTTCATCGGATCGGCTTTACTTTTACTTACGACCGTCCTTGGCGTGTGTGGCCATTTGAACGCGCAAACGTGTGGCAGTCCACAAAACTGTAACCCGAACCTCAAGTATCCCTACCGATTTTGTGTATCTGGCCGGTTTGAGATTATCTGCACCAACACTCCGAACAATGTGGCAGGTAAAAAACCCTATAAGGTGCCATTACCAACTTGCGTCAAGTTCATAGCGTCTTCCGACGATCCTCCAACTACTATAAGTTTTCCAGATAAAGACGGAAATCCAGTTGTTGTCAACCAATCATCGGACTGGGTTACTGCAATTAACGAGGCTGTTGATCGGTGGAATTGTCTTTGTGGCTTCACTGCAAGTAATTCGTCGTTGAACACCTGTTGTATCCCAGTCTATTGGTCAAGCAATGCCCGAGATTTTTCCGGAAAACCAGAATCGACTCTTGGAAGATTCGAGTCTCCAGGAATCTACACTGATGTATGTGAGCCAGTATGTGAGAATGGAGTATGGCGCGAGGGGACCACACAAGGTCCCGCAAGGATCCTTCTCAATAATACGAGGGAATTCACTTTGTGGAGTGAAACAGGGGATAAACAGAGAAAATCACTATACTCTGGCATTGTGCTCCCTGTAGGCCCGGGCGGTAAAAGTTTAAATGCTGAATACAATGTCTGGTCACTTCGCGATGTTCTCGCTCATGAAGTCGGTCATTGGCTCGGAATGCGCCATACAGATGAACTGCCGGACTGCGAGCCTGGAGTTACAAAGACTGGCATAATGCAGGCAAACACAGTTGTAAACAAAGCCCCGCGTACTCTGTCGGATCAGGACAAATGTCAGTTCATGCAGTTGTACTGCCCCCTCAAAACTTCTGTTACATGGGAAGAAATTTCAGCTCCAACAAATAGCTCTAAGTCACTTCTACTCGAACTAGATGGTGGTTATGGAGTGATTCGTGGTGTTGATTGTGAAATAATTTCAGTTCGAGCCTATACTACTGACGGTCGCAACGTCGGTCTGCTGCCGTTTAAGAGTGAACCGTCGGATCGGTCGTTAACAATTGACTGCAACAGTCTAGTTGATGGAGTGATTGTTCTTGTCTTTGACTGTTCTAATAGAAAAGAGCCTTTTCAGAGGATTGTCTTAATTCACAGATGAGTACTCATTGCAATTTTCTGCTAGAATAGTAGATCGGTCATGGGATATTGTGTCGCACTACAACTCACCATGCACTACCCTCCTATCAATGTCCATAAGACCCTCCGCTACTGCGTATTTACTGAGGAGGTGCTCCCGAGCTGCTTCGATAACGCGCTTGGCTGGTTCTAGCTGCTGCCCCATAAGGACTTGATCTTTGCAAGGTCGTGCCCTAGGTCTACAATATTGCGAATTACGCCAGACGTCATACCAAAGTATACGTCGTCAAAACGCTGGAGAGTTTCTTCGTCTGCATTCGTGCTGAGAGTTGCGAGTTGCTCTCTGAGCTGATTCATCTGAAGGGAAAACTCTACTTCTAGCTTCGAGAAACCTTCGTCGCCTTTGTTCAAGCGCTTCAGTGTTGAGTATACCTTCCACGTTGCTGTTCCGGTGCGTACTAATTCATTAAACAAATCAGCGTGTCCGTAGGTGGCAGCAAGTTCTAGAATAGTGCCTACATCGTTACGCTTTCGCAAGCCCCCTTCGATAGAGGAATCAAAGTATTCGAGAGCGGCGCAAGTGTCTTCAGACAGAGTCATGTCTAGTATTGAACGGTAGCAAGAATTGAGCGAAAGATTTTGTCCTGTTCTGCTACAGGTGGGATGTCTTTACCGCTAACTGTTAACGGCACAAGAGCTACTTCGTAATGATTGCCCAAAGATGAGGTGCATACTGCAGAGCGCGTCTTGAGAAGTCATTGCCGCTGCTCAACACCATCAGTGCCTGGCTTGTGCAGGAGCTGCAGCAGACAACTCCACGATCACCCATTGGCAAAGCCATACTCTATGCTGTGCGTCTCTGGGATGAGCTCTTGGCCTACCTCTACAACGGTCATCTCGAGATCGACAACAATCTCATGGAAAATGCCATCAGGTCAATTGCCATTGGACGTAAAAACTGGCTCTTTGCTGGTTCTCACCAAGGTGCTGAGAACATAGCTATGTATCGCTCATTTTTCGGCACGTGTCAGCTCAATGGCATCAACCCGTACCATTGGCTACGATATGTGCTCACGCATATCAACTCCACTGCACCGGCAAAGTATCACACCCTATTGCCGCACAATATCGATCCTACATTGCTCGCTTGAATTCCTATATGTACTTGCTCGGGTGCATACATTACGACATTGAAACAGGTAAAGCCAGGGGCTATAGGTTATTGCCCCCTAAGAACGGCAAACCATGCTGCCCTGGGACTGAAGCATGCCCTCCCTGCCAACGATTCTGTGTACACAAAGCGTAGTGTAATTTAAGCTACAAATTGAGGGCGTACAGGAGGCAGGATGAAGACCGGAGCAATCGTTGTCAATGGCACGTTGGATCGTGTAGAACAACGGAGTACAGAAGTGGTACAGAAGACAGGACGTCGCACGTTTAGTGCGGAATACATCAAAGCAATTCTGCAGGAGCTGGATACATGC